>Ga0207650_10000308_pt1 | contig 48275 bp, 43 predicted proteins | sample KBSS63metaG_FD_184325 | JGI IMG/M metagenome (GOLD analysis project Ga0207650, IMG submission 184325) | Switchgrass rhizosphere microbial communities from Kellogg Biological Station, Michigan, USA - KBS S6-3 metaG (SPAdes) (version 2) | ecosystem: Host-associated > Plants > Roots > Rhizosphere...
TTGGCTTCGATGAACTGAAGCAACTTGCTGCCGAAAACTGCGTAACTCATTGTTTACCAAGGAGTTTTCCGTTTCGACTGCGCCGGAAGTGGGGCGAATTATAGGCTTCCAGAATCTGGCGTCAACCATTAATTTTGCTTTTCCTATCAATCAAGAGAGATTGATTAAAAACCACCCAAATGCGCCCGAAGAAACCGCTAGATGACTCCCGCCTCTTTTAACGCCGCAATATTCAACGGCGCCAGCCCCAACACTCTCTTCAACACCAGCTCCGTATGCTCACCCAATAGAGGAGGTGCGCTGCGATACTCCACAGGTGTCTTGGATAACCGAATCGGACTGGCAACTTGCGGCACCAACCCCGCCAACGCATGAGGCAACTGCATCGCCAGCCCACGCGCCTTCACCTGAGGATCGGCAAACACCTGCGAAAGGTCATTGATCGGACCACAAGGCACCCCAACTTGCTCAAGCTGGGCCACCCACTCCGCCGTCGTCTTGAAGACCGTCGCCTGGCGAATCAACGGAATCAGCACCGCACGGTTAACCACCCGCACTTTATTAGTGGAGAAACGTGGGTCATCCGCCCACTGCGGCTGACCCGCCACTTGCGCAAACTTGCGAAACTGCCCGTCATTACCCACAGTCAGGATGAAATCACCATCGGCCGTGGGGAAATCCTGATAAGGGACAATATTCGGATGAGCGTTACCCAGGCGCTTCGGAGGCACCCCCGTCGTCAGATAATTCATCGCCTGATTAGCCAAGCAGGCCACCTGAACATCGAGCAACGCCATATCGACGTGTTGCCCGCCACCGTCATGATCTCGATGCGCCAGCGCAGCAAGAATGGCCACCGTCGAATAGAGGCCCGTGAGAATGTCAGTCAACGCCACTCCCACCTTTACCGGCCCCGCCCCCTCATCACCTTCCGGCCGACCAGTCAGACTCATCAGCCCGCCCAGCCCCTGGATCATGAAGTCATAACCCGCACGCGCGGCATAAGGTCCGGTTTGGCCGAAGCCCGTGATAGAGCAATAGATCAACTCAGGATTAATCTCCTTGAGCGACTCATAATCCAGCCCATAGGCCGCTAAACCATCCACCTTAAAATTCTCGATGAGGATGTCGGACTTAGCCGCCAGATCCCGTACCAGCTTCTGCCCCTCAGGCCGGGTGAAGTCGATAGTCACCGATTCTTTATTACGATTGGCAGACAAGTAATACGCCGCCTCACTGGTGTTCTCGCCATAAGCATCTTTAAGGAAGGGGGGCCCCCAGGCCCGCGTGTCGTCACCACTACCGGGGCGTTCAACCTTTATTACCTCTGCCCCGAGGTCCGCAAGAATCTGCCCGGCCCAAGGGCCCGCCAACACTCGCGATAAGTCCAATACCCGCAGATGCGATAGCGCGCCCATACCGTTCTCCTATTAATAGAACGCCTGAAGACCGGTTTGCGCACGCCCCAGAATCAAGGCGTGCACGTCGTGGGTACCTTCATAGGTGTTAACCACCTCCAGATTCACCAGATGACGCGCCACCCCGAATTCGTCGGAAATGCCGTTGCCGCCCAACATGTCCCGTGCCATACGCGCGATATCCAGAGACTTGCCGCACGAGTTGCGCTTCATGATCGAAGTAATCTCTACCGCAGCCGTGCCTTCATCCTTCATGCGCCCCAGGCGCAGGCAGCCTTGCAGGGCCAGAGTGATCTCAGTCTGCATATCGGCCAGCTTCTTCTGGATCAACTGAGTCGCCGCCAAAGGCCGACCGAACTGGTGACGGTCCAAGGTGTATTGGCGAGCGGTGTGCCAGCAGAACTCGGCGGCGCCCAACGCCCCCCAGGAAATGCCATAGCGCGCCGAGTTCAGACAGGTGAAAGGCCCCTTCAAGCCTCGCACATCAGGGAAGATGTTCTCTTCCGGGACGAATACGTTATCCATCACGATCTCACCGGTGATGGAGGCCCGCAGCCCGACCTTGCCGTGAATCGCCGGCGCACTCAGCCCCTTCCAGCCTTTTTCCAGAACAAACCCGCGGATATCACCCGCGTCGTCCTTGCCCCACACCACGAACACATCCGCGATCGGACTGTTGGTGATCCACATCTTCGCGCCTGTCAGGCTGTATCCGCCCTCCACTTTGCGCGCACGCGTGATCATCGCGCCCGGATCAGAGCCATGGTTTGGCTCGGTCAGGCCGAAACAGCCAATCCACTCTCCAGAGGCCAATTTCGGCAAGTACTTCTGTTTTTGCGCCTCGGTGCCAAATTCATTGATAGGCACCATGACCAATGACGACTGCACGCTCATCATCGAACGGTAACCAGAGTCGACACGCTCAACCTCACGCGCAATCAGCCCGTAGCTGACGTAGTTCAAGCCACTGCCACCGTACTGTTCGGGAATCATCGCGCCCAACAACCCGGTTTCACCCATTTCTCGAAAGATTGCAGGGTCGGTCTTTTCATGACGGAAAGCTTCGAGCACACGCGGCGCTAGTTTGTCCTGGGCGAATTGCTCAGCACTGTCGCGCACCATGCGCTCTTCTTCGGTGAGCTGTTGATCCAGCAGCAGTGGATCGATCCAGTTGAAGCTTGCCTTGCCAGCCATGAATAAGTCCTCGCAAAGAAAATCAGAAGTCGTGGAAGGAGCCTAGGCCGGGCAAGCAAAGAGAGCAAACGAGGTTTCTGCATAGGCTTGTGCTAATTTCTCACTTCGAAACACTAAAAATGGCGTATTGGCGCCTTATCAAGTGAGAACAAGGTACATGCGTAGGAAAATTCCCAGCACTACCGCCCTTGTCAGCTTTGAGGCGGCGGCCCGCCACGAGAGCTTTACCAAGGCGGCGCACGAGCTTTCCATCACACAAGGCGCGATCTGCCGACAGATCGCCAGCCTGGAGGAATTTTTAAGTGTCGAGCTGTTTCGGCGTTCGCGGCGCGGGGTAAAGCTGACGGAGGCGGGGCTGTCCTACAGCCGCAGAGTCGCAACGCAACTGGATGCCGTGGAGCGCGACACCCTGTCAGTGATGGGTCAGCAGGGCGCAAATACGATTGAGCTAGCGGTGGTACCCACGTTTGGTACGCAATGGTTAATTCCTCGTCTCAAGGATTTTCAACGCCAGCACCCAGAGGTAACGGTGAACCTCACCAACCGCACCCGCCCCTTCCTGTTTGCAGATACCGAGTTCGATGCCGCGATTTACTTCGGTGATGCCGACTGGCCCGGCACCGAGTCCCACCGACTGATGGGAGAAAATCCTGTTCCCGTTTGCAGCCCCCGGTTGCTGGGCAAGCGCAAGCGCTTCACCTCCTCAGAGATCGCGCAACTGCCGCTGCTGCAACAGACCACCCGCCCTTATGCCTGGCGCCAATGGTTCAACGCCCAACAGCTGAATATCCCACGCGACATGACAGGCCCACGTTACGAGCTATTCTCGATGCTGTCCCAGGCCGCCATGCATGACATGGGCATTGCGCTGATCCCGCCCTTCCTCATTCAGCGAGAACTGGACGAGCACCGACTGGTAATCGCAAGTCCCGAGGCACTGACCAGTTCGAAAGCTTATTACCTGATGATTCCTGACAGAAAAGTGGAATCAGCTTCGCTGCATGCGTTCAGGGACTGGCTTATCGATCAATCGAAGCGGTACAGCCCCTGCAATTAAAGGGCAAAGCCTTAATGCTGACCTTGTAGTCAATAAAATCTTGGCGCTACAGATATACGTATATGTCGCATTTAAGCAGACTGTACTTGTCTATCTAAAATACGGCTTAAAGCCATGAATCGCGTGGCTTGTAGCGACGCTCAATGGCCAATGCGCGACCATTCACATCAACAATGTAAAAAGTCGCTCTAAACCTTTGCGCGCCTTTAAAGGCCTGTATTTGAAGAGATTATTCCAAGGCGTTGCGACAATCGGTCACAGGGTGACTTGTAGTTAATTTTTCGTCACCCGTCATAATCCCTTGAAGGCCGTAAAGTTCGCCTGCAAAATGCCGCGCCCCGCTGTCATTTGAGCGGGATCGTGCTGATCGGCCGCCCCAGTTGTGCCACTCGCGGCGCACTGGCCTTTTTACAAAAAGATCAAAAGCAAAAAGATCATGCAGGAGATTTGACGTGCACATTGGTGTTCCTCTCGAAACCCAGACCGGTGAAACGCGGGTGGCTGCCACCCCGGAAACCATCAAGAAGCTGATCGGCCAGGGCCATAAGGTCACTGTACAAAGCGGAGCAGGCATCAAGGCCAGCGTCGTCGACAGTGCCTATGAAACAGCAGGCGCAACCATTGGCAGCGCCAACGATGCATTTGGCGCCGAGCTGATTCTCAAAGTGGTTGCTCCCAGCGACAGCGAATTGGCGCTGATCAAAAGCGGCACCGTGTTGGTGGGCATGCTCAATCCGTTCAGCAACGAAACCATTGCCAAGCTGGCCGAGCGCGGCATTACCGCCTTCGCTCTTGAAGCAGCCCCACGCACCTCGCGTGCCCAGAGCCTCGACGTGCTGTCCTCGCAAGCCAACATCGCCGGCTATAAAGCCGTGTTGCTCGCCGCTCATCACTATCCGCGCTTCATGCCGATGCTGATGACCGCCGCAGGTACCGTCAAAGCCGCTCGGGTGCTGATTCTAGGTGCGGGCGTCGCAGGCTTGCAGGCCATTGCCACGGCCAAACGCCTCGGTGCAGTGATCGAAGCATCTGACGTACGCCCGGCGGTAAAAGAGCAGATCGAATCCCTCGGCGCCAAGTTTGTCGACGTACCTTACGAAACCGACGAAGAGCGCGAATGCGCCGTCGGCGTCGGCGGTTATGCACGCCCGATGCCCACAAGCTGGATGCAACGCCAGGCCCTTGCCGTGCACGAGCGCGCCAAGCAAGCCGATATCGTCATTACCACCGCCCTGATCCCAGGCCGCAAGGCACCCACCTTGCTCAGCGCCGAGACAGTTGCGCAGATGAAACCCGGCTCGGTGGTCATTGACCTCGCGGCAGCCCAGGGCGGCAACTGCCCGCTGACCGTTGCCGACCAGGTGGTGGTGGAAAACGGCGTGATCATTTGTGGCCCGACCAACCTCGCCGGCGCTGTTGCCGCCGATGCGTCGGCCTTGTATGCGCGCAACCTGCTGGACTTCCTGAAGCTGGTCTTCACCAAGGAAGGGCAGTTTGAAATCAACCTCGAAGACGACATCGTCGCTGCGTGCCTGATGTGCCGCGACGGCCAAGTCATCCGCAAAAACGCCTAAGCAAGGATTCAGACGATGGAAGAGCTTATCTCCCCCGGTATCTACAACCTGATCATCTTTGTGCTGGCGATCTATGTCGGTTACCACGTGGTCTGGAACGTTACCCCCGCGCTGCACACGCCGCTGATGGCGGTAACCAACGCCATTTCGGCGATCGTAATCGTCGGCGCCATGCTCGCGGCCGCGCTTACAGTCACACCACTGGGCAAGACCATGGGCACCCTCGCCGTGGCACTGGCGGCGGTCAACGTGTTCGGCGGCTTCCTGGTCACGCGCCGCATGCTTGAGATGTTCAAGAAGAAAGCCCCGAAAGTAAAAGAAGAGGCGCCATCGGCATGAGCATGAATCTGGTAACGACGCTCTACCTGATCGCGTCGATCTGTTTCATTCAGGCCCTTAAAGGCCTGTCGCACCCGACCACCTCGCGACGCGGCAACCTGTTCGGCATGCTCGGCATGGCGCTGGCAGTGCTCACCACCGTGGGCCTCATCTATAAGCTGGGCGCCGAGCTTGCGACGGCCGGCATCGGCTATGTGATCGTCGGCCTGCTGGTCGGCGGCACCGCTGGTTCGATCATGGCCAAGCGCGTTGAGATGACCAAGATGCCGGAGCTGGTGGCGTTCATGCACAGCATGATCGGCCTGGCCGCGGTGTTCATTGCAATTGCCGCCGTGGTTGAGCCGCAATCGCTGGGCATCGTCAAGCACCTGGGCGATGCGATTCCGGCGGGCAACCGTCTGGAGCTGTTCCTCGGTGCCGCCATCGGCGCCATAACCTTCTCCGGCTCGGTGATCGCCTTCGGCAAGCTGTCGGGCAAGTACAAATTCCGCCTGTTCCAGGGCGCACCGGTACAGTTCGGCGGCCAGCACAAGCTGAACCTGGTATTGGGCCTCGCTACGCTGGGCCTGGGTTTGGCGTTCATGTTCACCGGCAACCTCACCGCCTTCGCGCTGATGCTGGCCCTGGCCTTCGTGCTGGGCGTACTCATCATCATCCCCATTGGCGGCGCCGATATGCCCGTGGTGGTGTCGATGCTTAACAGCTACTCCGGCTGGGCGGCGGCGGGTATCGGCTTCTCGCTGAACAACTCGATGCTAATCATCGCCGGTTCGCTCGTCGGCTCAAGCGGCGCGATCCTGTCGTACATCATGTGTAAGGCGATGAATCGTTCCTTCTTTAATGTGCTGCTCGGCGGCTTCGGCAACGCGCCGGATACCAGTGCCGCTGCGGGTTCTAAAGAAGCGCGCCCGGTGAAGTCCGGCTCGGCCGACGACGCGACCTTTCTGCTGACCAACGCCGACACCGTGATCATCGTGCCAGGCTACGGCTTGGCGGTGGCGCGGGCGCAACACGCGCTGAAGGAATTGACCGAGAAACTGACCCACCACGGCGTCACCGTGAAATATGCGATCCACCCGGTGGCGGGCCGTATGCCTGGGCATATGAACGTGCTGCTCGCCGAGGCTGAAGTGCCTTACGACCAAGTGTTCGAGATGGAAGACATCAACTCTGAGTTCGGCCAGGCCGACGTGGTGCTGGTGCTGGGCGCGAACGACGTGGTCAACCCGGCCGCGAAGAACGATCCGAACTCACCGATCGCCGGTATGCCGATCCTGGAAGCGTTCAAAGCCAAGACCATCATCGTCAACAAGCGCTCAATGGCCAGTGGTTACGCCGGCTTGGATAACGAGTTGTTCTACCTGGACAAGACCATGATGGTTTTCGGCGACGCCAAGAAGGTCATTGAAGACATGGTTAAAGCCGTCGACTAACACTGCTTCAGCGCAATACTCCAAACCCCGGCCTCACGTAGGCTGGGGTTTTTTATTGCTGCATGAAACCCGACCAAAGGCTCTAAATCGCTGCCTTGCATTCGACCATGGTAGCGGGCCGAATTTTTTTGAAATCACTACACTGCCCACCTTGCTTCCGTAGCCTGAGATAACCATTCATGTACCGTGATCGTATCCGCTTGCCTTCGCTGTTGAACAAGGTCATGAGCGCGGCAGACGCCGCCGCACTGATCGAGGACGGCATGACCGTCGGCATGAGCGGCTTCACCCGTGCCGGTGAAGCCAAGGCCGTTCCCCATGCCCTCGCCGAGCGCGCCAAGACCTCGCCACTGAAAATCACCTTGATGACCGGCGCCAGCCTGGGCAATGACCTGGATAAGCAACTGACCGAAGCCGGCGTGCTGTCCCGACGCATGCCGTTCCAGGTCGACAGCACATTGCGCAAGGCTATCAACGCCGGCGAGGTGATGTTTATCGACCAGCATTTGTCGGAAACCGTCGAACAACTGCGCAACAACCAGCTCAAGCTACCGGATATTGCCGTGATCGAAGCCGTGGCGATCACCGAGCAAGGGCATATCGTGCCAACCACCTCCGTCGGTAACTCGGCCAGCTTCGCGATCTTTGCCAAACAGGTGATCGTCGAGATCAACCTGGCGCACAACCCGAACCTGGAAGGGCTGCACGACATTTATATCCCGACCTATCGCCCAACCCGTACGCCGATCCCGCTGGTAAAGGTCGACGACCGCATCGGCAGCACCGCAATCCCAATCCCGCCGGAAAAGATCGTCGCCATCGTCATCACCAACCAGGCGGACTCCGCCTCGACCGTGACGCCCCCCGACAGTGACACCCAAGGAATCGCCAATCACCTGATCAACTTCCTCAAGCAGGAAGTCGACGCCGGGCGCATGACCAACAAGCTCGGGCCGCTGCAGGCCGGTATCGGCAACATTGCCAACGCGGTGATGTGCGGCTTGATCGACTCCCCCTTCCAAGACCTGACCATGTACTCGGAAGTACTGCAGGACTCCACGTTCGACCTGATCGACGCCGGCAAGCTGAGCTTCGCCTCGGGCAGTTCGATCACACTGTCGGAGCGGCGCAATGCCGACGTGTTCGGCAACCTGGAGCATTACAAGGACAAACTGGTACTGCGCCCGCAGGAGATCTCCAACCACCCTGAAGTGGTGCGTCGCTTGGGCATTATCGGCATCAATACCGCGTTGGAGTTCGACATCTACGGCAACGTCAATTCCACCCATGTCTGCGGCACGCGGATGATGAACGGCATTGGCGGCTCCGGTGACTTCGCGCGTAACGCGCACTTGGCGATTTTCGTCACCAAGTCGATTGCCAAGAGCGGCGCGATTTCCAGCGTGGTGCCGATGGTCAGTCATGTGGACCACACCGAACACGATGTAGACATCCTCGTCACCGAAGTAGGCCTGGCAGACTTGCGCGGCCTGGCGCCAAGGGAAAGGGCTCGGGTAATCATCGACAACTGCGTGCATCCCGCATACCGCGATGCGCTGAACAATTACTTCGAGGGCGCCTGCGCATTAGGCGGGCATACGCCGCACATCCTGCGCGAAGCGCTGAGTTGGCACATTAACCTGGAAGAAACCGGGCATATGCTCAAGGCTTGATTGATACAGAGCCGAGCTGATGCAAATACATTTTCATCAGCTCGGCTGCAACAGCCCCAACTCCTGAAAAAACTGTACTGCTGTACCGGTCATTTCCTACCGAATTATCCTACTCGCCTCGTTAAAAATGCCTATTTCGCACTATTTCAGTGCGGACAGGTACAGTTGCCCCATTTTCGTACAGTACAGCCCCTATAAACAGTTAACTGGCCCCTCACAATACAGGTGAACTGTATCTAGAGAGTCTTGCGCCGGAAGAGGATCATTGGCATCAGTTAAACCACTACCTAATCCCGCCACAAGCGGAAGGATGTCATCATGGAACGTACACTCAGTTCCGAACTGTTCTTCGAAGATAAAGCTGTAAACACCCAGGCTTCCCTGCCTCTGCGCGTTCTTGCCAACCTGATGCTGTGGCAGCGCCGCATCTCCAGCCGCCATCAGTTGGCTCGCCTGGATTCGCGTCTGCTGGCTGACGCCGGTATCAGCGAAGCTCAACGCTACGAAGAGCTGAGCAAGCCGTTCTGGCGCTAATTGGCGCCCGCTGGCCCTGACCCACCGGGTCCACTGCCAGCACTGATTTGTCAAAACAAAGCCCGCCCCGGGTAACCGGAGGCGGGCTTTGTTGTTCTCGGCGAGTGCAATTTCGAGCCAATAAATCAGCGCAACAGGTACAGTTATATGTCTATTAAATACCATAGGTACAGTTATTAAGGCTGCATAACAACCTATCCGAACCGATAAACCACAGCCTAATATCCAACCAGCACGTGGCGAGCCTTTGCGCCACCTTCACTGCTCATCTATAGGAGTCACCCCATGCCCGTTCTTCGCCTGCTCAGCGCTGCTGCCTTGTTGGCCCTGGCTTTCAATGCCAACGCGACCAGCTTCATCGTGACCACCGATTCCATCGTCGGCGCACTGAAGGCTACGTCCGACGCCACTTCCGATGCGACTTCCTCCCTGCGTGACAACAAAGTCGTGCGCGCCGCGCGTGACGACGCGGCCAGCTTTGTCGCCAGTGAAGGCGCCATTCGTGGCGTGAAGCTGGAAAGCGCCCTTGCGCAAATCCGTCAACAAGCGCCACAACTGAACACCGCGACCGACGCACAATTGGCCCAGGCCATTCTGGCCATCTGAGCCCCAGCGCGTAAAAGGGAGCGCCAACGGCTCCCGAATGCCTTGGCGCTGGCTCTCGCCCGGGCATTGCGCTAGCCTTGGCGCTCGTTTTCAGTTGTCGAGTCCCATGGCTTTTTCATACCGACTGTTCATTGTTCCTGTGTTGTTTTCTGCCTGCTGGTCACCTTGGGTTTCGGCCTTTGACGTGACCCTCCAGAGCACCGTCGCGAGCGCGTATGCCACCAGCAAGGTGACCTCCGCGCCCTTCGACAAAAAAGTAATCGTTGCCGCAAGGGATGACGCTGCCGCATTCATTGCTACCGACGGCCAATGGCGAGGAGCACGGCTGGAGTCGGCGCTGGATTACCTGCGCCGAACCCAACCAAAACTTCATGTCAGCGACCTTGAACTGGCGCAGGCAATTCTCGTCCAATAACCATCTCTGTATTTCCCTCTTTGTAACTGGAGTAATTCCATGCGTAGCCCGCTGATCGCCGCCGCCCTCGGCCTGCTGTTGTTGGCCGACGTTGCCCAGGCGCAGACCCTGGTGGCCACCAGTAACATCATTGTTCGCGCGTCTGGCCGCACCATTGATTTCACCTCGGACACCACCACGTCCATCCGCGATTCCAAAGTCGTGCGTGAAGCTCACGATGATGCGGCCAGCTTCGTCGCCAGCAATGGTGAAATCCGTGGCGCTCAGTTGGAAGCCGCCTTTGACACCTTGCGCACCCGCCTGCCGGAAGCCCGTGACGCCAGTGACCAGACCCTCGCCGAAGCTATTCTCGCTCTGTGAGGCGCCTTGTCGCCTGGCTCCTGGCCGGGATTGTGCTGCTGTGTGCCGGCGCAGCCCAGGCCAGCCTGCAACTGCGGCTCAAGACAGAAGGCTTGAGCCCGGCCCAACAACAGGCCAGCCAGGCATTGCTCGATGAAGCGATGCGCTCATTGCCGCCGCGCTTTGTCGAGCAGTTGGACCGCCGTATCGATGTCGGCTGGACCGACAAAATGCCCGAAAACGCCTACGGCCAGGCTTCGCTGGTGTCCGAACTGGACCTGAACCGCAACCTGCTCGACAGCTTGACCGATGGCAGCGCCGCCACCCAGAAGACCAATCGCCCCCACGGCACCGTGCGCCGGGAAATGCTCGCCACCGTGCTGCATGAACTGACCCACATCTATGACCGTGCGCGCCTGTGGTCTCCCGACGAACGCAGACTGATCCAGCGTTGCGCTCGACAAAACAACATCACCGGCCTGATTGGCCTGCCCGATCAATGCCGTGGCCAGAACGACCGCCGCTTTACCCTCAGCGATGACCCGCGCCTGCTGGACCTCGCGGGCTGGCCACAATATGTCGGCCGTCGCGGCGAGCGCGAGCAGCACAACCGCCAGGTCGTGCGCAGCCCGGATATCTACGAAACCACCAGCCCGCTGGAGTTCGTCGCGGTCAACATGGAGTACTTCCTCCTCGACGCGAGCTACGCCTGTCGGCGTCCGGCGCTGTTCCGCTATTACCAGCAGCACTTCGGCTGGGCCCCGCCGACGCAGGACGCCTGCGCCAAGGCCTACCCATTCCTCAATGCCGGCAACGATTTCGCCAAGACACCGCTGGGCCACGTGGACCCGGAGCGGGTCTACGAGATCGACTACCTGCTGGCCGAAGCCAACCAGAATCTGGTCAGCCGCTGGGGCCACAGCATGTTGCGCCTGGTGATCTGCGCCCCAGGCCGCCCGCGCGGGCCGGATTGCCGGCTCGACCTGGACCAGCATTTGGTATTGTCCTACCGCGCATTTGTCGGTGACGTACAACTGTCGAGTTGGGACGGCCTGGTGGGCAAGTACCCGTCACGCCTGTTCGTGTTGCCGTTGGCCCAGGTGATCGACGAATACACCAAGACTGAACTGCGCGGCCTGGCCTCCGTACCGCTGAAACTGTCGCGCCAGGAAATCACCGACACCGTCGAGCACGCCGCCGAAATGCACTGGAGCTACGACGGTAATTACTACTTCCTGTCCAACAACTGCGCGGTCGAAAGCCTGAAACTGTTACGCAGCGGCAGCGCCAATCCGCAACTGACCGGCTTGGACAACATCACCCCCAACGGCCTGCTCGAAGTCCTGCAAGCCCGTGGCCTGGCCGATACCAGCGTGCTGAATGACAAACGTGAAGCGCTGCGCCTGGGTTATCACTTCGACTCCTTCCGCGAGCGCTACCAGGCGATGTTCGAAGTACTGCGCAAGCATTTGCCGATCGAACAGGCCCAGGTTGAAGACTGGTTAGCCTTGAGCGCGGCGCAACGCCGCCAATGGTTCGACCAGGCAGACCTGCGCACCAGCGCCGCGTTGCTGCTGCTGGAACAAGCCAGCTTTCGTAAACAGTTGATGCTGGCCCAGGACGAAGTCAAACAACGCTACCTCGGCGCCCGCGAGCTGAAAAACGGCGGCATGGAGAAGGCCAATGCCACCCTGCAACAGATCCTCGCCAACAGCGGCTTTCTCAGCCGCCCAGCGGAATTGCTGGGCAGCGGCGGCTATGGCCTGCCGCAGCCATCGGAAGCCAAGCGCCTGGAATCGGAAAGCGCCGAACGCCAGAAGCAGTTGCAATCGCTGACCGGCGAGCTGGATAAAGAGGTGAGGGCGCTGCTGGACCCTTCCCGCGCCGCCGAGATTGCCGCGTGCGAGGCCAACCTCAGGCAGCTCGGTGAACACCTGCGGTCGCTGCACAAAGCGGCCGGCGGCCTCGAACTGCCCTGAAATACCCGAGATAGATACACTCCAAATGTGGGAGGGTGCTTGCCCCCACATTTGACCGATGTATTCCTGTAGACCGTGCATCCGCCTCCCCTCACCTGTTTGGCCAGCGAAAGCTGGCTGAAAGCTTTCGCGTCTAGGATCACCCCCACTGTCGGCAACAAGACCGGCTGTTAACAACAACAATGGTGATTCCCGATGTCCGCCCGTAACCGCCTGCTCGCCCCGACTCCACCCGTACGTCTAGAGCCTTTCGTTCTGCGCTGAACCTGAACCGGTTCGCCATTCCCTAGCCGCACTACGCCTGGAGTACTCCTATGCTGACTTTCCTTGGCTTCGCCATGGTCATCACGTTCATGTTCCTGATCATGACCAAGCGCCTGTCCGCGCTGATCGCCCTGATCATCGTGCCGATCCTGTTCGCGCTGTTCGGTGGTTTCGCGCCGAAGATCGGCCCGATGATGCTCGAAGGCATCACCAAGCTCGCGCCAACCGGCGTGATGCTGATGTTCGCCATCCTCTACTTTGCCCTGATGATCGACTCCGGCCTGTTCGACCCGGCCGTGCGCAAGATCCTCAAGATGGTCAAGGGCGACCCGCTGAAGGTATCGGTCGGTACCGCCGTACTGGCCCTGGTGGTGTCCCTCGACGGTGACGGCGCCACCACCTACATGATCTGCGTAGCCGCCATGTTGCCGCTGTATCAGCGCATCGGCATGAGCCCGCGAATCATGGCCGGCCTGATCATTCTCGCCGGTGGCGTGATGAACATGACCCCCTGGGGCGGCCCGACCGCCCGTGCCGCCAGTGCGCTGCATGTGGACCCTTCGGATATTTTCGTACCGATGATCCCGGCCATGGCCGCGGGCGTCGTGGCAATCCTGGTGATCGCCTATATGTACGGCAAACGTGAACGGGCGCGTCTGGGTGAGTTGCACCTGCAGGGCGACGAGATCGATCACAGCGAAATCAGCGTGTCGCAATTCCCTGACGCGCGCCGTCCGAAGCTGATCTGGTTCAACGGCGCCCTGACCCTCGCCCTGATGTGCACCCTGATCGCCGGCCTGTTGCCGCTGCCGGTGCTGTTCATGGTGGCGTTCAGTATCGCGATGATCGTCAACTACCCATGCCTGCAACAGCAGAAAGACCGCGTCGCCGCCCATGCCGGCAGCGTTTTGGCGGTGGTGGGGCTGATCTTCGCCGCCGGTATCTTCACCGGCATTTTGTCGGGCACCGGCATGGTCGATGCCATGTCCAAGAGCCTGCTGGCGGTCATCCCTGAAGCCCTGGGCCCGTACCTCGCGGTGATCACAGCGCTGGTGAGCATGCCGTTCACCTTCTTCATGTCCAACGACGCGTTCTACTACGGTGTGTTGCCGGTGCTCGCCGAGGCCGCCAGCCACTACGGTATCACCGCTGTAGAAATGGCCCGCGCCTCCATCGTTGGCCAGCCTGTGCACTTGCTCAGCCCGCTGGTACCGTCGACCTACCTGCTGGTGGCCCTGGCCGGTATCGAATTTGGCGATCACCAGCGCTTCACCTTGAAGTGGGCAGTACTGGTATGCCTGTGCATAATGTTCGCCGCATTGCTGATGGGGATTTTTCCGCTGTTCAGCACTCTATAATCGTACAACCCAACTGCGCCGGCCCTACGCCGGTGCGGTCTAACACACGCTCAAAGGAATACACATGGAATGGCTGACCAATCCGGAAATCTGGATTGCCTTCTTCACCCTGACGGCTCTCGAGATCGTCCTGGGCATCGATAACATCATCATGATTTCGATCCTGGTCAGCCGCATGCCCAAGCATATGCAGGCGCGCACCCGGATCTTCGGCCTGGCACTGGCCATGGTCACGCGCATTCTGTTGCTGCTGTCGATCACCTGGGTCATGCGACTGACCGCCGACCTGTTTGTGGTGTTTGGCCAAGGCATTTCCGGGCGCGACCTGATCCTGTTCTTCGGTGGTCTGTTCCTGCTGTGGAAGAGCTCACAAGAGATGTACCACGCGCTGGAAGGTGAAGATGAAACCCACGACGAGCCTAAAGGCGCCGGTGGCAAGTTCATCTACACCATCATCCAGATCGCGATCATTGACATCGTGTTCTCCCTGGACTCGGTGATTACTGCCGTGGGTATGGTTTCCCACGTACCGGTCATGGTTGCCGCGATCGTCGTCGCCGTACTGGTGATGATGCTGGCCGCCGGCACCATCAGCGAATTCATCGATAAACACCCGTCGTTGAAGATGCTGGCGCTGTCGTTCCTGCTGGTGGTGGGTACCGTGCTGATCGCTGAATCGTTCGATGTGCACGTGCCAAAAGGCTACGTCTACTTCGCCATGGCGTTCTCGCTGGCGGTCGAAGCGGTGAACATCAAAATGCGTACCGCCATCGCGAAAAAGAAGAAGCAGCAGGATCCAGTGAAACTGCGCAAGGACATTCCGGGTCAATAAATTTGACCCGCTGTTGAAAAAGGGGCTTAAAAGCCCCTTTTTTTCTGCGCATTCGGGACACGAAGCATCCCTGGCGGCATCCCCAGGCAGAGCGTGAGGCATCGGCCTTCATGACAGTTTTGTTTCAATCCCCACTTTAGCTATGCGATGCTGGCGCAGCGCCCATTCGCCAACTACAGCTTAAGTACAAGACGTAGAGCGGCACGCGGCAATTCTCATTTGCTCCTTTGGAGCACACCCACACGGGGGGCCGAGCATGCTGACCTTGCTCAATCTGCTTTCCGCCGTGACCCTGCTGATCTGGGGCACGCATATCGTCCGCACCGGCATCCTGCGGGTCTACGGCTCCAACTTGCGCCAAGTCATCGGGCAGAACATGTCCAAGCGCTGGCTGGCGTTTATCGCCGGCATCCTCGTCACGGCCATGGTGCAGAGCAGCAACGCCACGGCAATGCTGGTGACGTCTTTTGTCGGCCAGGGCCTCATGGGCCTGATGCCTGCCCTGGCGACCATGCTTGGCGCCGACGTCGGTACCGCGTTGATGGCGCGAGTGTTGACCTTTGACTTGTCGTGGTTGTCACCACTGCTGATTTTTCTCGGGGTGATTTTCTTCCTGTCGCGCAAACAGACGCGGGCCGGGCAGCTCGGGCGGGTGGGCATCGGCCTCGGGTTGATCATCCTCGCGTTGCAATTGATCGTTGAAGCCGCCGGGCCGATTACCCATGCCCAGGGGGTCAAGGTGATTTTCGCCTCGCTGACCGGCGACATCCTGCTCGACGCCCTGGTCGGCGCCTTGTTCGCGATGATTTCCTACTCCAGCCTGGCCGCCGTGCTGCTGACCGCTACCCTGGCCGGCGCCGGTGTGATCGGTTTGCACGTAGCCATCGGCCTGGTGATCGGCGCCAACATCGGCAGCGGCGTACTGGCATTTCTCAGCACCAGCATGCAGAACTCCGCCGGTCGCCAAGTGGCCTTGGGCAGCCTGTTATACAAACTGATCGGCTTGCTCTTGATCATCCCGGTACTCGACCCCCTCGTACGCTGGATGGATGATTTGGACTACAGCGCCCAAGGCATGGTCATCACCTTCCATCTGCTCTACAACGTCAGCCGCTGCCTGATCCTGTTGCCGACAATTGGCCCGATGGCCCGCCTGTGCGCGTGGTTGCTGCCCGAGCGTGAAGAGGTCAACGGCAAGGCCAAGCCCCGGCATCTTGACCCCACTGCCCTCACCACGCCCAGCCTGGCGCTGGCCAACGCCGCCCGCGAGACCCTGCGCCTGGGCGATCTGATCGACAACATGCTCAGCGCGATGCAGGAAGTGCTGCTCGGCAAGCAAACCGCCATCACTCAGGAAATGCGCAGCCTCAGTGATGACGTCGAAGCGCTCTACAGCGCAATCAAACTCTACCTGGCGCAAATGCCCCGCGAAGACCTCAGCGAACACGACAGTCGGCGCTGGGCCGAGATCATCGAACTGTCGATCAACCTAAAGCTGGCCGGTGACCTGATCGAACGCATGCTGCGTAAAGTCCAGCAGCAAAAGACCTCACAGCGCCGCCAGTTCTCCGAAGTGGGGCTGGAAGAACTCACCGACCTGCACAGCCAGTTGATCGCCAACCTGCGCCTGGGCCTGTCGGTGTTCCTCAGCGCCGATCCGGAAAGCGCCCGTCAGTTGCTGCGGGAGAAACGCCGCTTCCGCGCCCAGGAACGCCGCCTGGCCCATGCCCACGTCAGCCGCCTGCAACGCAAGATCGTGCAAAGCCTGGAAACCAGTTCCCTGCATCTTGAACTGATTGCCGACATGAAACGCCTGAACTCGTTGTTTTGCAGCAGTGCGTATGTAGTGTTGGAAACCTCCGACACCGGCGCGCTCTCGGCTGAAGATATTGCCGACATCACGCATTCGCCCTGAACGTACGATGGCCCGTGAAGTCAGTTAGAGCTGACCTCACTCGCCAGGAAGCCAGTTATGCGTCGCCTGTTATTCGCCTGCCTGCTCATGGGTTCTGCCCACGCCTTTGCCTTTGATCGCTTGCAAGTCGAGGGCTACACCCTGCCCAACGGTTTGCAACTGCTGCTCAAACCGGGCACCGAACGCGGGCATGTCGCCATCCGCCTGGTGGTGGGCGTCGGCCTGGATGACTTCAGTTGCGAGGAAAAGGAACTGCCGCACCTGCTCGAGCATGTGTTGTTCAGCGGCATTGACGGCGCGGACGAAGGCGACCTCGAAGAGCGCATGCAAGCCCTGGGCGGCGAGTGGAACGCCTACACCAGCAATGCCGACACCACCTTCGTGATCGAAGCCCCCGCGCACAACCAACGCAAAGTGCTCGACTTATTGCTGGCGATCATCACCCGCACCGAACTGACCGACGCCAACATTGACGCCGCCAAAAAAGTGGTTGAGCGCGAAGACGGCGGCCATTACTCGCACCTGCAACGCCTCCTGGACCGTCAAGACCTCGGCCACACCGCCAGCAATCAGCTGGCGGTCGAGTTGGGCCTCAAATGCGCCGAGCGCGCCGAAGTCGGTCACCTGACCCGCGAGCAGTTGCAGGCGCTGCGCACGCATTGGTACGCCCCCAATAACATGACGCTGATCGTCGTCGGCGATCTCGACAAAGTGCTGCCGGCCTATCTGGAGCGCACCTACGGCGAACTTGACCCGGTCGACCCCACCGAACACCGGCCCTTGCCCGAGATCCGGCACACCGCGCTCGGCCACCGCGAGCTAATCCACGGTTGGGTCGGCGACAGCGCAAAACTGCACTGGCTGTTCCCCGAACCCGTGCTGGACGACCAGCATGATGAGACCTACGACCTGCTCAAGGACTACCTCGACTGGGCGCTGTACCGCCAACTGCGCCTCCAGCAGGGTTTGTCCTACGGCCCCCGAAGCGAACGCGAAGTGCTCGGCGACGTCGGTTTCCTAAGCCTGAATGCCGACCTTGAACGGGACAAGCTCCCCGCAGCCGAACATGTCATGCAGGACCTCACCGCCCAACTGCTCAAGGACGGCCTTGATCCGGCCGTCTTCGCGCGCCTGCAGCAGGCCGCCATCGCGCGGCAAGCCTGGGCCGTGCAGGGCAACAGCGCATTGGCGGACTACTACTGGGCTGCGGCAGCCGACTACGACAACGGCCGCTTCAGCGACCCGGCCAAACGCATCAAGGCCGTCCATCTGGACCAGGCCAACCAGGCCATGCGCCAATTGCTCAAGCAGCCAGGTTACTGGCGTGTGGAAAAACCCCTGCTCAGTTACGACATGCTGAGTTGGATCGGCGCCGGTGCACTCGGCCTGATCGCCATTGTGTTGATCGGCATACGGGTTTATCGCAAACGGATCGCGTAATGAGGCACCGAACACCAGGTTAAGACGTTATTCTGTTTGGGTTTTTCTCCTACAAAAGACTGCGAACCGCCGAATGCCGAACCTGACCCACTACATCCAGCGCATCCTCGAACTGATGAAGCGCTACCCAGGGGTGATTGCCCTGGGCGGTTTCATTTCGGGTGTGAGCAGCTTCATCCTGGTAGACCGCCAGCAGGGCATGGCCAGCTGGATCGCGGTGATCATGCTGGTGAGCTGGCTGTGGCTGATGCTGGAGAACAGCTTTACCCAACTGTTTACCAAAGTCTTCAAGCGGGAAATCCCCGAGCCCCTGCTGCGCTACGCCACCCAGATGATCCACCAGGAAAGTCTGTTTTTTGTGCTGCCGTTCTTTTTCATCACCACCGCCTGGAACAGCGGCCAATCGATTTTCACCGGCCTGCTCGGCGCGGCGGCGCTGGTATCAATCATCGACCCGCTGTACTACAAGTGGCTGGCCCCCAAACGCTCTCTGTTCCTGGCGCTGCACACCCTGACCCTGTTCGCCGCGTTGCTCACGGCGCTGCCGATTATCCTGCACCTGACCACCGCCGAGAGTTACAAACTCGCCCTCGGGGTGGCCATGGCCTTGTCGATCCCAAGCCTGGCGGTGAGCCTGCCACTGCGCAGCTTCAAAGGCTGGGCGATGTTGCTGGGGGTGACGGCCGTCATCGGTTGCGCGGGTTGGTTCCTGCGCAGCTGGGTTCCCCCGGCCACGCTGTGGTTGACCGAAGTGGCCATCAGCACCCAACTGCAAGACCGCACGCCGGGCGATGACCTCAAGGAAGTCAGCGCCGCACAATTGCGCAGCGCCGGGCTGTACGCCTATACCGCGATCAACGCACCGCGCGGGCTGGATGAGCGGATCTACCACGTGTGGAAATTCAACGGCAAAGAAGTCGACCGCATTGCCCTGGATATTCACGGTGGGCGCAAAGAGGGCTACCGCGCCTGGACCCACAAGCAGAATTTCCCGGGCGACGCAGCGGGCCGCTGGCAGGTTCAGGTGCTGACCGAAGACGGGCAAGTGATCGGCGTACTGCGTTTTAAAGTCACCGACGCAGCACAAACGGACAACCCAAAATAGGCTGTATCGTGCTATTACGTAGCAATTGTGGATAGCCAATACAAGCTCGGAGCTTATGACCAGTAGCACCACGGCCGGCGCAGCCCAACTCGATACGTCCTCCGTTCCTCCTTTACTGCGGATTACCGGAGACTGGACGCTTGCCCACTACGCAAACCTGAAGAAGCTGTCGGACAAACTCGACGGCCAATACGACGCCGGCGCGCGCATCGACCTCAATGGCCTCGGCGCGCTGGACACCGCCGGCGCCTCGCTGCTGGTGGAGCTGCTGGGGCCAACCCGCATCGAACAATCGGCCGAGCAGACCGATTGCAGCCTGTCTGCCGCCGACCGCGCACTGCTCAAGACCGTCTACCGCTCCCTGAACGACTTCTGCGTTCCCGAAAAAGCCCCCGAAGAAGCCACCGGCATCCAGCTGCTGGCGCGTATCGGCCGGGCGGTGGACACGGTGTGGCAGGACAGCAAGCAGTTGCTGGGCTTCATCGGCCTGATCCTCGAGACTTTCGCGCGTGGCATTTTCCGGCCCAAGCGCTGGCGTATCACGCCGATGGTTGCGCACTTGGAACAAGTCGGCCTCGACGCCGCGCCCATCGTGGCCTTGCTGACCTTTCTGGTAGGCGCCGTAGTGGCATTTCTCGGTGCGACAGTGCTCAAGAGCTTCGGCGCGACGATTTTTACCGTGGACTTGGTGGCCTTCTCCTTCCTGCGCGAATTCGGCGTGCTGCTTACAGCCATCCTGATTGCCGGTCGCACAGCCAGTGCGTTTACCGCACAAATCGGCTCGATGAAGGCCAACGAAGAAATCGACGCCATCCGCACCCTGGGCCTGGACCCGATGGAGTTACTGGTGCTGCCGCGCGTGCTGGCGCTGTTGGTGGCGCTGCCGATGTTGACGTTCCTGGCGATGCTCTCGGGGATTATCGGCGGTGGCGTGGTGTGTGCGGTGGCCTTGGATATTTCCCCGGCGATGTTCCTCTCGCTGTTGCAATCGGACATTGGCGTGCAGCATTTCCTGGTGGGCATGGTGAAAGCGCCGATCTTTGCTTTCCTGATCGCCGCCATCGGTTGCCTGGAAGGCTTCAAGGTCAGCGGCAGCGCCGAATCGGTCGGTGCCCACACCACCTCCAGCGTGGTGCAGTCGATCTTTGTGGTGATCGTGCTGGATGCCGTCGCGGCGCTGTTTTTCATGGAGATGAGTTGGTGAGTCGTTTACACCGGGCGCCGACCGAGGCGGTGATCCAGGTACGCGGCCTGTGCAATCGCTTTGGCAGCCAGAGCGTGCACGAAAACCTCGATCTGGATTTGTATAAGGGCGAGATCCTCGCGGTAGTCGGCGGTTCCGGCAGCGGTAAATCGGTGTTACTGCGCAGCATCGTCGGCCTGCGCCGGCCCAGTGAAGGCGAAGTGCGAGTGTTCGGCAAGAACCTGCCAAGCCTGCCGGAACATGAGCGCTCCCTGGTGGAACGGCGCTTTGGCGTGTTGTTCCAGAAGGGCGCGCTGTTTTCCTCGCTGACCGTGACTGAAAACGTCGCGCTGCCGCTGATCGAACATGCCGGCCTCAGCCGTGCCGACGCGGAGCACTTGGCCGCGGTCAAACTGGCGCTGGCCGGGTTGCCGCTGTCGGCCGCCGACAAGTACCCGGCGTCGTTGTCCGGCGGCATGATCAAGCGCGCGGCACTGGCCCGGGCGCTGGCGCTGGACCCGGACATCCTGTTCCTTGACGAACCCACCGCCGGCCTCGACCCGATTGGCGCGGCGCAATTCGACCAACTGATCCTGACCTTGCGTGATGCGCTGGGCCTGAGCGTGTTTCTGGTCACCCATGACCTCGACACGCTGTACACCATCACCGACCGCGTTGCCGTGCTGGCACAGAAAAAAGTGCTGGTGGCCGACGCCATCGATGTCGTCTCGGAAACCGACGACGCCTGGATTCACGAATATTTCCACGGCCCCCGGGGCCGCGCGGCATTGGATGCCGCTCAACCGCTCAACGAGGTATGACATGGAAACCCGAGCCCATCATGTGATGATCGGTCTGTTCAGCGTGATCGTGGTCGTCGGCGCGATGCTGTTTGGCCTGTGGCTGGCCAAGTCCAGCGTCGACAGCGCCTTTCAGGATTACGAAGTGATTTTCAACGAGGCGGTCAGCGGCCTGTCCCAGGGCAGTTCGGTGCAATACAGCGGGATCAAGGTGGGCGACGTGATCAGCCTGAGCCTGGACCCCAAGGACCCACGCCGCGTACTGGCGCGTATCCGCCTGGCCGGGCAGACGCCGGTCAAGGAAGACACCCAGGCTAAGCTCGCGCTGACCGGCATTACCGGCACTTCGATTATCCAGCTCAGCGGCGGCACCCCGCAAAGCCCGGAACTCAAGGGCAAGGACGGCAACCTGCCGCAGATCATCGCTTCGCCGTCGCCTATCGCGCGGCTGCTGAACAACAGCAACGACCTGATGACCAGCATCAACCTGCTGCTGCACAACGCCAACCGTATGCTGTCGTCGGAGAACGTCGACCGCATCAGTAGAACGCTGGACAACTTGCAACAAACCACCGGCGCCATTGCCGAGCAGCGCGGTGATATCAAGGTGGTGATGCAGCAACTGATGCAAGTGAGCAAGCAGGCCAGCGCTACCCTGGAGCAGACCACGGTGCTGATGCGTAACGCCAACGGCTTGCTCAACGATCAGGGCAAGCAAGCCTTCAGCAGCGCCGAACAGGCAATGAAATCCCTTGAGCAAAGCACCGCGACCATCAATACCCTGCTCAGCGACAACAAAAGCTCGGTGAACAGTGGCATGCAGGGCCTCAACGAACTGGCGCCGGCCGTGCGCGAACTGCGCGAAACCCTCGGGTCGTTGCGGGCCATCTCCCGCCGCCTGGAAGCCAACCCCAGCGGGTACCTGCTGGGCAGCGACAAGAGCAAGGAGTTCACGCCATGAAGCGTGCTTACCAACTGATCGTCCCCGTGGCCCTGGTGCTGATCGGCGCGTGCTCGATCCTGCCCAAGGCCGACCCTTCGGACGTGTACCGCCTGGCCGCCGCACAAAGCGCCACACAAGGCGCGCCGGTAAGCTGGTCGCTGCGCGTGACCAAGCCGCAGACCAGCGAGTTTCTCGACAGCCCGCGCATTGCCGTGGTGCCCAATGGCGATTTGATCAGCAGTTATGCGAACTCACGCTGGAGCGATCCAGCGCCGGTGCTGTTACGTAACCGCTTGCTGGATGGGTTCCAGCGTGATGGGCGGGTGACGCTGCTGAGTACGGATGACACCAATCTGCAAGCCGATTACGAGCTGGGCGGGCAATTGCAGGCTTTCCAAAGTGAATACCGCAGCAGTGCGGTAGAGGTGGTGATTCGACTCGACGCACGCTTGGTGCGTGGAAGTGACCAACGGATTATTGCCAGTCGGCGGTTTGAAGTGCGACAGCCGGTGGGAGATACCAAGGTGCCGGCGGTGGTGGCGGCTTTTGGGCAAGCGGGGGATCAACTGAATAAGCAGGTAGTGGAGTGGGTCGTGGGGCAGGGCAACGGTGCGGTGAAACGCTGAGGGCCTCATCGGGAGCAAGCCCCCTCCCACGGGTTGATCTGTGAACACATTCAACCTGTGGGAGGGGGCTTGCTCCCGATAGCAATCTCCAGCCTTAAGCAAAAAACCAATAGCACACCGCAATCGCTGCCACGACGCCGGCAAACTCCGCCAGCAACGCACACCCTACCGCGTGCCGCGCCCGCTGGATCCCCACCGAACCGAAGTACACCGCCAACACATAAAAAGTGGTCTCGGTACTGCCTTGGATCGTCGCCGCCACCAGCGCCGGGAAGCTGTCAACGCCTTGGGTCTGCATGGTTTCGATCAACATCGCCCGCGCCGCACTGCCAGAGAACGGCTTGACCATGGCGGTCGGCAACGCATCGACGAAACGCGTGTCCATCCCTGTCCAGGCCACCACATGGCGAATGCCTTCCAGGCCGAAATCCAGCGCGCCGGATGCGCGCAGCACGCCCACCGCGCACAGCATCGCCACCAAGTACGGCAGCAGATTCCTGGCGACGTCAAAGCCCTCCTTGGCCCCTTCGACAAACGCCTCGTAGACCTTCACCTTGCGCAAGGCACCGATCAGCAGGAACAGCATGATCAAGCCAAACAGCGTCAAGTTGCCGAGGATCGACGACAAACCGGCCAGCGCCGTGGCGGACAAGGTTGCCAGCAGTGCCATGAAGCCACCCAACATCAACGCGCCGGGAATCAGGTAGGCCAGCACGACCGGGTCCCACAGTCGCAGGCGCTGCATCACCGCCACCGAGAGCAGGCCCACCAGGGTCGAGGCGCTGGTGGCCAGCAGGATCGGCAGGAATACCAGCGTGGGGTCGGCGGCGCCTTGCTGGGCGCGGTACATGAAGATGGTCACCGGCAGCAGCGTCAATGAGGACGCGTTAAGCACCAGGAACAGGATTTGCGCGTTACTGGCGGTGTTGGGAATGGGGTTGAGTTCCTGCAACGCCTTCATGGCCTTGAGGCCGATGGGCGTGGCGGCGTTGTCCAGGCCCAGGCCGTTGGCGGCGAAGTTGAGGGTGATCAAGCCGATGGCAGGGTGGCCGGCGGGCACTTCCGGCATCAAGCGGCGGAACAGCGGGCCGAGGGCCTTGGCCAGCCAATCGACGATGCCGGCTTTTTCGGCGATGCGCAAAAAGCCCAGCCACAACGTCAGCGTGCCAAACAGCAGCACCATCACTTCCACCGACAATTTGGCCATGGCGAAAATGCTTTCCACCATCGCGGCAAAAATTCCGGCGTTACCGCCTACCAGCCATTGCGCCAGCGCTGACACCATTGCCACGACGAAGAAGCCAAGCCATAGGCCATTGAGCATCAGTTAAATCCCCCGAAAGATGGGGCGAATGATAGCGGGGCTGGCAGAAACGACAAACCCCGGAATGCTCCGGGGTTTGTGTCAGCGCCAGCGTGCTGTCAGCTGCGGGTGGCTTGGGCCGTTGGCAAGGCTTGCTTGCTGCGCCAGTGCGGCAGTGAATTCCAGTAGCGCTCGCCCTTGGCGTCGTCGTACATGCCTTCCCAACGGGAGATCACCAGCACCGCCAACGCGTTGCCGATCACGTTGAGGGCGGTACGCGCCATGTCCATGATGCGATCGACACCGGCGATGAACGCCAGGCCTTCCAGCGGGATGCCCACGCTGCCCAGGGTGGCCAGCAGCACCACGAAGGACACGCCCGGCACGCCGGCGATACCTTTGGAGGTGACCATCAGCGTCAGCACCAGCATCAATTGCTGGCCGATCGACAGGTCGATGCCGTAAAGCTGGGCGATAAAGATCGCCGCGATGCTCTGGTACAGGGTCGAACCATCGAGGTTGAACGAGTAACCGGTCGGTACCACAAAGCTGCAGATCGCCTTCGGCGCGCCGTAGCTTTCCATCTTCTCGATCACTCGCGGCAGCACGGTTTCAGAACTGGCGGTGGAGTAGGCCAGTACCAACTCATCCTTGAAGATGCGCATCAGCTTGAGGATCGAGAAGCCAAACAGGCGTGCGATCAGGCCCAGTACGGCAAAGGCGAAGAACAGGATGGCGACGTAAACCAGAATCACCAGCTTGGCCAACGGCAGCAGCGAGGCGAAGCCGAAGTTGGCCACGGTCACCGCGATCAGTGCGAAGACGCCGATCGGGGCGTACTTCATGATCATGTGGGTGACTTTGAACATGCTCTCGGACACGCCCTGGAACAGGGTGACCAGCGGCTCGCGCAGTTCAGGCTTGAGGCTCGACAGGCCCAGGCCGAACAGTACGGAGAAGAAGATGATCGGCAACATTTCGCCACGGGCAACAGCGGCAAAAATGTTCGATGGGATCAGGTTGAGGATGGTCTGGATGAACGCATGCTCATGCTGCACCTCGGCGGCGGTCGCCTGGTACTTGGAGATATCCACCGTCCCCAGGGTACTCATGTCGATGCCCGCGCCAGGGTGGAACAGGTTGGCCAGCAACAGGCCGACCACGATGGCGATGGTGGTGACGATTTCGAAGTAAAGGATGGTTTTGACGCCGATGCGACCCAGTTTTTTCGCATCACCCACACCGGCAATGCCGACGATCAGCGAGGAAATCACAATCGGGATCACGATCATCTTGATCAGGCGGATAAAGATATCGCCCGCCGGCTGCAGCACGTTGCTGATCCACCAGGCCTTTTCAGCACTGAAATGGTTGAGCACTGCACCGATTGCAATCCCCAGCACCAAACCGATGAGGATCTGCCAGGCGAGGCTTAGCTTTGCCTTCTTCATGTCATTACCCTTACTTCAAGTGAACTTAAGGCAAATGCGCCAGCTGCAACGCTCGAAAGCGAAAAAGTGTGTGCATCTGCCTCCCTGGAAGGTCACCGCAGCGTGGCCGAAATGGCTTACTGGCAGGCGAAAAAAGGCGCAACTATTCCCATGCAAGGGAGCGCCGTCTAATGCCGTAAACGCCTACCCTATGCCGAATCGGCATGACTTTTTTCGATAATAGCTGTCTGATCGGTCAGTTCAAATGCGACATTTTGTCCGCTGAATATGCCGTGAACCGGCCAATACTGGCTCGCTCAGAGTTTCTGCACAGCTTTGGGGCACTGGCTGAGACGCCAGTGAATTCGGCGGGCTCACGTCAAGAATGCCTTGCGCCTTGCACAAAACTTTCTCGATAGATGGTCATCCCGACATACCAAGTAATGGTTGGGATTGAGCAAAAAGGAATTTTGCGGCTAAAGGCGGCATAAGCGGAGAACGACACAAACGGCAGAGGAGAATCACAAGCCCGCCGCAAGTTCAGCAAGCCATCGGCTTGTGAACCTGCGTCGCAGCTTTCGCCTGACCCGGCCCTTGCGCAGGCACTCCCTGTACCCGTAGGTCACGCCGATCCCGTTTGATCAGAGCAACCCAGCCCCTTGGTCATGCACCGCACCTGTCGCGCGGTGCAAATAGAAGGAAGCAAAGGTGCTTCTTTCTATGGATGCGAGCCCCGTAAACCACAGACGGAACTCAGTACCAATTCGGATCTTTCTTCAACTGCTCCATCAGCAGCTTCCGCATGCCCTCGTCCGGCTTACCGATAAAGCGGTAATCGGCGTGCCGCGTTGGGGATTTGTCCGCCGGAAGGCCGGCCGGGACTTCCACCAACATGGCGTAGGCGTCTTCCTTGTCGAGGCTGAAGGCGACGATCAGGCGCTTGTTCAGGCAGGTGTCTGCGGTTTCGCAGAGCGGCCCGACCAAGTACTTGTCGCCATCCTCTTCCACGGCATTCATTTGCTCGGCCGTGCCCGACAGGTTCATCACCCATTCCGGCAGCCGCTCTTCTTTCTTCACCACGCCTTGCCATGTCTCGCGGTACTGAGGGTCCGCGCTGAGCAATTCATTGGCTCGGGATTGGCCGTCGTTGGCAGCCATCACCAGCCCGCTGCCGCCCAAGAGCAGGGCGGCAGCCATGGTTTTAAAAGACAAAGGGGTCATATTCAGCCTCGGCCGCGACGACCAAAGAAGAACGATGCGATGAACATCACCAGGAAGACCACAAACAGGATCTTGGCGATACCCGTGGCGGTGCCCGCGATACCACCGAAGCCCAGGACTGCAGCCACAATGGCGATGATCAGAAATGTGATTGCCCAACTCAACATGGTGATTCTCCTTACGCTTCTTCTATAGAGGTAACAGCGGTAATGCCTGCGGCCGCTGAATCAGCGTCCGCGTTTTTTGCCTAGAACACCCAACGCTCTTGGGTAGGTAACTGGCCCAGGGTGGAATCCTGGTCGGCCACTCGCAATTGCGGGGCGGTTACATCAGCAGACGCGCTACCGACGGAGCGGCTGCCAATGGAACTGAAATGGGTCTGGGTTATCGCCGGACGTTCAAATGAGGGGGCTTGCTGCTGGCTCTGCTGCCAGTGCTGGAACTGCTGGCCTGCAATCAGCGTGACCATCACCGCCAAGCTCGCAAACAGACCTTGTTGCAAGCGCAGTGGCGATACACGCAATGGGCTGAGGCTTTGGCGAGTCATGCTGCTGTTCTCCCGCATTCTGGTTATTCGTTGGGAGAGATATTGCAGAGCGCATGCCAGCTTTTTTATAAAATAAAAACCTACAAAATCAAGGAGTTATATATTCGTTATTCAACACTCGGGCAGCATCCTGCACGATCCCTCCCAGGCGGCCGTGCGAAATGCACGATGGCTGGCAATCGGATCGGGGTCATGAAAACGTTAATAGCGTCGCGGAAGTGGCAAGACGGCGTGAAAAGGCCATCAGGCATGACTTTGTAGGAAGGCGTGCAGATAGCTGCACGAGGTTGCCTTTAATCAATCAGAATAAACCATGCAACTTGCCCGATTATTCCGGGACTAAACACCATCATTCATAGTTAAAGGAGCGCGGGACAGATGGAATCAGCCAAGGAACTTCAAGGCCGCATTCTTTTAGTGGATGACGAATCCGCGATCCTCCGCACCTTCCGTTATTGCCTGGAAGATGAGGGCTACACCGTCGCCACCGCCAACAGCGCGGCCCAGGCGGATGCCTTGATGCAACGCCAGGTGTTCGACCTGTGCTTTTTGGACCTGCGCCTGGGCGAAGACAACGGCCTGGACGTGCTGGCCCAGATGCGCATTCAGGCGCCGTGGATGCGTGTGGTGATCGTGACTGCTCACTCCGCCGTCGATACGGCGGTGGACGCGATCCAGGCTGGCGCCGCCGACTACCTGGTCAAACCGTGCAGCCCTGATCAACTGCGCCTGGCCACCGCCAAGCAACTGGAAGTGCGCCAACTCTCGGCTCGCCTGGAGGCATTGGAAGGTGCAGTGCGCCAACCCAAGGACGGTCTGGACTCCCACAGCCCATCGATGATGGTGGTGCTGGAAACCGCGCGCCAGGTGGCCGGGACCGACGCTAACATCCTGATCCTTGGCGAGTCCGGCACGGGTAAAGGCGAACTGGCGCGGGCGATTCACGGTTGGAGCAAGCGCGCCAAGAAGTCCTGCGTGACGATCAACTGCCCTTCGTTAACGGCCGAACTGATGGAAAGCGAGCTGTTCGGTCATAGCCGTGGCGCCTTTACCGGTGCCAGCGAGAGCACCTTGGGCCGGGTGAACCAGGCCGACGGCGGCACGCTGTTTCTCGATGAAATCGGCGATTTTCCGCTCACGTTGCAGCCTAAGTTGCTCCGGTTTATCCAGGACAAGGAATACGAGCGTGTCGGCGACCCGGTCACCCGTCGCGCCGATGTGCGCATCCTCGCCGCCACCAACCTCAACCTGGAAGACATGGTGCGCGACGGCCGCTTCCGCGAAGACTTGCTGTACCGCCTCAACGTCATCACCTTGCACCTGCCGCCACTGCGCGAGCGCAGTGAAGACATCCTGACACTGGCCGATCGCTTCCTGGCGCGCTTCGTCAAGGAATACGCGCGCCCGGCACGGGGCTTCAGCGACCAGGCGCGCGAGGCACTGCTCAACTATCGCTGGCCGGGCAATATCCGTGAGCTGCGCAACGTGGTTGAGCGCGCGAGCATTATCTGCCCGCAGGAAAAGGTCGAAATCAGCCACCTGGGCATGGCCGAGCAACCGACCAACAACGCTCCGCGTATCGGCGCCGCGCTCAGCCTGGACGAGTTGGAAAAAGCCCACATCGGCGCCGTACTGGCCACCAGCGACACCCTCGACCAGGCCGCACGCACGCTCGGCATTGACGCGTCGACCCTGTACCGCAAACGCAAGCAGTACAACTTATGAGCTGTACCCTATGAAGTTAGCGATGAAACTGCGCACTCGGTTGTTCCTGAGTATCTCAGCGCTGATTACCGTCGCCCTGCTGGGGTTGATCCTGGGCCTGGTCAGTGTCATGCAAATGGCCAAGACCCAGGAATCGCTGATCCGCAGCAACTTTGTCACCTTGGACCTGGGGCTCAAACTGCGTCAGAGCCTGGGCGACCAGTGGATCATGATGTTGCAGCGACGCCCTGACGCCAAGGCGCTGCAAACCTCCAAGCTGCATTACCTGGACTTGCTCGACCAAGGCGTCGCCCATGAACAACGCGATGGCAGTGGCACCGGCTTCGCCCAGGCACGCAGCCAATACCAGAACCTGCTCGAGGCGTTCGACCAATCCCAGCAAGCGTCGCCACCACCGGGCAGCAAGGAAAACCTCACCGAAACCTTCAACGTGTTGCGCAATGGGCTGATTGCCGAACACAAGCAAGCCTTGGAAAACATCAGCGCCAGCGAACATAAGTCCCGCGCGCGCGCGTTGCTGATCGCCGGCCTGCTGGGGTTGGTGGGGCTTGCGGTGCTGATCATCGGGTTCGTCACGGCCCATGGTATTGCCAGGCGGTTTGGCGGCCCGATCGAAGCCTTGGCCAAGGCGGCCGACAAGATCGGCCAAGGCGACTTTGAAGTGACGCTGCCGATCTCCGCGGCGGCGGAGATGAACCAGCTGACCCGCCGCTTCGGCATCATGGCCGAAGCGCTGCGTCAGCATCAGGCGACCAATATCGACGAGCTTCTGGCCGGCCAGCAACGCCTGCAAGCGGTACTCGACAGCATCGACGATGGTCTGCTGATGATTGACCGCCAAGGCCGCCTGGAGCATCTCAACCCCGTCGCGCAGCGCCAGTTGGGCTGGGACGAAGAACGCCTCGGCCAGGGCCTGGGCGAGGCGCTGGTGCGTCCGGAGCTGGATGAACAACTGCAACTGGTGCTGCGCGGCGGCAACCTGGAGCGGGCACCGGAGGATCTGGAAGTAGAAGTCGAAGGCGAACTGCGCCTGCTGACCTACAGCCTCACGCCCGTCAGCCATACCCAAGGGCACATTCTCGGCGCCGTGATGGTGCTGCACGACGTGACCGAACAACGGGCTTTCGAACGGGTACGCAGTGAGTTTGTATTGCGCGCGTCCCATGAGTTGCGCACCCCCGTGACCGGCATGCATATGGCGTTCGGGCTGTTTCGCGAGCGTGCGAAGTTCCCGGCCGAATCACGTGAAGCGGACCTGCTGGATACGGTCAACGAAGAGATGCAGCGCCTGATGCAGTTGATCAATGACCTGCTCAACTTCTCGCGCTACCAGAACGGCCTGCAGAAACTCACCCTCGGGCCCTGCGACGTCATTGATCTACTGGAACACGCCCGCGCGCGGTTCGTGGAAACGTCGAATGCACAGCACATAGAACTGTTGGTGGAAGCTCAATCCGACCTGCCCAGGCTGTATGCCGACCAGGCACAGTTGGAGCGGGTCCTCGACAACCTGTTGGGTAATGCCCTGCGCCATACCGCAGACGGCGGGCAGATTCGCCTGCAGGCGCGACGCCACGGCGAGCGGGTGATTATCAGTGTCGAGGACAACGGCGAAGGCATCGCCTACGGGCAGCAAGGGCGTATCTTCGAACCTTTCGTGCAGGTGGGTCGCAAGAAAGGCGGCGCCGGCCTGGGCTTGGCGCTGTGCAAGGAGATCGTGCAACTGCACGGTGGCCGCATGGGGGTATATTCGCGGCCAGGGCAGGGCACTCAGTTCTATATGGCGCTACCGCTTTAACGCCGGTTTAGCGCGCGCAGGATGGCCGCACTTTCGGCATCCGGTGCGCCGTCAAACAGCGACGGCCGGAAACGCATCTGGAACGCCGCGATCACGTGGCGCGTGGCGACATCCAACTCGCCGGTCTGGGGCGTCGAGTAACCCAGAAGAGCCAACTCTTCCTGAAACCAGCTGATGCTCGGCAGCTCGGTGGTGTACTGCACCTGGAACCGCGCCACAGCCTGTGCATCCGGCCACACCCCCAACCCTTCATCAGCCAGGCGCTTCCAGGGAAACAGCGGCCCCGGGTCCAGCTTGCGCAGCGGGGCGATATCGCTGTGACCAATGATGTTCTTGGGGTCGATACCGTTGCGCTTGCTGATGTCCTTGAGCAAGACCACCAGCGACTTCACCTGCGCCTCGGAGTAGGGGTACCAGAGCCGCCCGGTCGGCGTATCGCGGTAGCCAGGGTTTACGATCTCGATGCCGATTGAGCTGGAATTGAGCCAGGTGCGTCCCATCCACTCGCTTTCCCCGGCATGCCAGGCGCGCTGGCTTTCATCCACCAGCTTGTAGATGGTGGCAGAGGCGTCGTCGCCGATCAGGTAATGCGCGCTGACCTGGCCGTGGGTCAGCAGCGCCAGTGAACGCTCAAGGTCGGTTGAGGTGTAGTGGACAACCACGAACTGCACGCGGTTGTCGTGGTTCGCCGAAGGGTGGCTGGTGTCCAGGCGCGGACCACTGGCGCAGCCGGACAGTAAGAGAAACACACAAGCGAAATAAAAGGATTTCATGGCGGAGGACGGTACGCTGAAGACGATAATGCAACAGTGTAACGTACGGTTTGCGGCCAGACGGTCAAATTACAAAATGGAACATCTTTTACGCCGCCTGCACCTGGTTACGCCCCGCGGCCTTGGCCCGATACAACGCCTCGTCGGCCCGCTTGAGCGCCAGCTCACTGCGCTCACCCGGCTGGAACTGGGCCACACCCATGGAGACTGTGATCGTCACCGGCTCACCTTTGAAGTGGAACGGGCAGGCCTCAATCGCATTGCGCAGCACCTCGCCGACCGTCAGAGCATCCGTCAGAGGTGAGTCGGGCATCAGCAGCACAAACTCTTCGCCGCCAAAACGCGCGATAAAGTCGCCTGGGCGCAGACGCTTGCGCAGCACGTTGGCGATGATCTTCAGTACCTTGTCACCGGCCAGGTGGCCGTAGCCATCGTTGATGCGCTTGAAGTGATCCAGGTCGAGCATCGCCAGCGACAGACTGTTGCCGCGCTGGTGCCAGGCGTTGACCTCATAATCCAGGCGCTCGCTCCAGGCTGCGCGATTGGGCAGCCCAGTGAGCGGATCGATCAGGGCCTTCTGGCGTTGCACTTCCAGGTGCTCACGATAGCCCTGGGCTTCCTGTTCCATGCTGGCGACCCGTTCTGCCAGCCCTTTCAGGCGTGCCGCCACTTCCTGTTCACGCTGGTCACGCTGTTGCTGGTGTTCGTCCATGGTGCCCAGCAAACCCTCAAGATGGCTTTCCAGGACATGCTTGAGGCTATCCAGGTCCGCTGCGTCCTGCACGCTGCTTTGCAGACCGTCGACCTGTTCGCGGATCTGCGAGTCCAACGCCTGCGCAGCGGTGCGGCTGTCGGCATGGCCATCACTGGCCACCTGCAGGTGACCCTGGAAGGCTTCGAGACGTTCGTTGAGCTGCTTGAGGTAAGCCTCGAATTCGTGCTGGCCGCTGTCGGTGATCGCCAGCATCAGCACCTTCAGATCATCAAGGATCGGCAGCAGCTCGTACCAGTTCAAACCGTGGGCCAGGCGCTCGCGCATGGCTTCGGCCTGGGGGCGATGACGCTCGGGCAAGGCCATTTCTTCCAGCAGCCCCAGCAGGGTTTCTTCGATATGTTTTGCCACCGAGCTGTAGGAAGGCTCGGGTGAGTCCGGCAGGGAATAGAAACCGTCCGATTGCAATTCGTCGGGGTCGGGCTCTTCGGTCTCCAGCACAGGCGGGAGAGAAAGACTGCCGATGAGCGTCTCGTCCGGCGCCGCGGTCTCAACCACGGGCGCTTCGACGAAGGCGGCAAGGGCGCTTTCGGGAGCAGGTTCTTCAGCTTTCGGCGCAGGCACCTTGGGTTCAACAGGCTCTGCGGCTTTTTTCACCGAGGCCACGACTGCGTCTTCTTGAGCTGGCGCTTCGTACACAAAGGTTTCGCCAATAACCTCGTCGATCTTGCCGGATGCTATGGGTTCAGGCTGGGGAACCGCCGGTTTCTCGGCCTGTGGCGCAAAGGCCCGCAGGGCTTGTGTGAGTTCCTCGGACTGCTCAGGCTGCTGAGGCTGCTCCGGCTCAGCGGCGGGCTTGGCCGCTACGGGTTGCGGCGTCGGGCCGGGCACCGGCTCACTGGCCGCCGCCTCGTTGACGACCTCCTTGGCCCCAAACAGACGCTGCAACAACCGCGGCCCAGGGCGCGTGGTTTCGCCGTCCGGCTCCAGGTTATTCAATGCTTGCCCTTGCAAGCCGCTCAACTCGCTGAGCAACAGGGGAATTTCGCGGGCCTGGCCGACGCGGCCATCCAGTTGCTTGGCGAAGGTTTTCAGCGGGCGCGCTACCTCGCGGGGCAGCGGCAGCTTTTGCAGCTGCGTGACCAGAGAGGTCAGCGCGGTGCTGATCTGGTCGACCCGGGTTTCGCGACGCTGTTCAGAGTCCAACACGGCCTTTTCCAAGCGCGGCAGCAAGGCGGCGAGGGCGGCGTCCATGTCGTCGGTGCGCACGACGTCGCGCATTTCCTTCATGCATTGGTCCACCGCCCGGTCGGTGCCTTCCGCCGCCAGAGTACTGCGCACCAGCCCCCGGCGCAGCAGGTCGAGGCGGGCGGCCCAGCGGCGCTCGAGCTTTTCTTGTTGCTCGATACTTAACAGGTATTTTTCTTTCCAGCGCTGGGCGTCATCGCTCATGCAAAGGGTCCGCTGGTGCCTGGGCTCAACGCGGGCAATGCGTCGGCCGTGAGCGAACCCGGCAGACGAATCTCTACCGCGACCGGCAGGTGATCGGAGATGGGCTGCGCAAGCACCTGCACACTTTCGAGGGTGAGGGTGGGACTGAGCAGGATATGGTCAAGACAACGTTGCGGGCGCCAGCTGGGAAACGTGGCTTCAACCTGCGGGGCCAGTAGCCCGAGGTCACGCAATGGGGAGTTCTGTAGCAGATCGGTGGCGTGGGTGTTCATGTCGCCCATCAACACCTGATGCTTGTAGTTGCCGATCAGATCACGCACATAGGCCAATTGCAGGTTGCGAGTACGCCCACCAAGCGCCAGATGCATCATCACCACCACCAACGCTTCAGGCCCTTCGCCAAAACGTACGAGGATCGCCCCGCGACCCTTGGGGCCCGGCAGTGGGTGATCTTCGATGACCGTTGGCTTCAAGCGACTGAGCACCCCATTACTGTGCTGCGCCAAGCGTCCCAGGTTGCGATTGAGTTGCTGATACCAATAAGGGAAGGCGCCGAGGTGAGCCAGGTGCTCCACTTGATTGATATAACCGGACCGTATGCTGCCGCCGTCGGCTTCCTGCAGGGCGACCAGGTCGAAATCACTCAACAGGTCGCCGATTTTCTGCAGGTTGCCGGCCCGCCCGTTATGGGGCAGCAAATGCTGCCAGCCACGGGTGAGGTAGTGTCGGTACTTCTCGGTACTGTTGCCTACCTGGATATTGAAGCTGAGCAGGCGCAGGCGACTGTCTGCCGCCAAGCCTGTGGACTCCAGGTGATGCTCATTAACCTGCGGGTCGTGCAGGCCTACGACACGTTCGGTACCCCAGCGGCGCATGACGGGCCCCTTACTTGGCTTTGCGCTCTTTGGCAATCAACTGGTCGGCAACGTTGAGGGTCGCTTCAGGACCACCGGTGCTGCCCAGGTCAAAACGGTATTTGCCGTTGACGATCAGGGTGGGTACGCCTTGCACGCCGTATTTCTGCGCCAGTTCCTTGGCCTGCTTGATCTGACCCTGGATGGCGAAGGAGTTGAAGGTGGCCAGGAACTTGTCTTTGTCGACGCCTTGGGTGGCAACAAAGTCCGCCATGTCGTCAGGCTTGGTCAGGCGCTTGCCCTGTTTCTGGATGGCTTCGAATACCGCGTTGTGAACCTTGTGTTCCACACCCATGGCTTCCAGGGTCAGGAACAACTGGCCGTGGGCATCCCATGGGCCGCCGAACATGGCGGGGATGCGCTTGAAGTTCACGTCCTTGGGCAGCTTCTCGACCCATGGGTTGATGGTTGGCTCAAACGCGTAGCAATGCGGGCAGCCGTACCAGAACAGCTCCACCACTTCGATCTTGCCCGGCACCGACACAGGCACTGGGTTAGCCAATTCAACGTAGGTTTTACCGGCTTCAAGCGGCACATCGGCAGCTTGCGCGGTCATGCCGAAGAGGCTGGCAGTGACGAGAGCGGCGCTGAGGATCAGATTACGCATGCTTTACTCCTGGACAAATAAAGTCGCCTCACGCGACCTTTAGTTGTGACAGGTCTACGCGGACATGAGTTCGTTAGTGTAACGGCAGCGGCCACAAAAAAGGGCGGCCTTAGCCACCCTTTTTATGCTTGCATCGCGGGATTAATCGAGCGTTAACGTAGCGAGCCCTCAGTGCAGGCCCTGAATGTAACTGGAGACGGCTGCGATGTCCTCGTCGCTTAGCTTGCGGGCGATGGTGCGCATGGTCATCGCATCCCCATCGTTAGCGCGGCCGGCCTCTTCCTTACGGAAGTCGGTCAATTGCTTGGCGATGTACTGAGCGTGCTGGCCACCCAGGTGAGGGAAGCCTGCGGCCGCATTGCCTGTGCCATTGGGCGAGTGGCAGCCGGTGCAGGCAGGCAGACCTTTTTCCAGATCACCGCCACGAAACAGCTTCTCTCCACGGGCAACAACTTTAGGATCAGCTGCGCCCACGCTGCCCTTCTGGCTGGCAAAATACGCCGCGATATCCGCCAGGTCCTGATCGTTGAGGTTGGTCAGCAGGCCGGTCATTTCCAGCACCGTGCGCTTGCCGCTCTTGATATCCTGCATCTGCTTGGTCAGGTAACGCTCGCCCTGGCCGGCCAGTTTGGGAAAGTTCGGCGCCGGGCTGTTGCCATCCGGTCCGTGGCAAGCACCACACACGGCGGCTTTCGCCTGGCCCGCTGTAGCGTCGCCTGCAGCATGGGCAACACCGGTGATGCCCAAGGTCAACAGCAGACTCACGATCAGTTTGTTCATCAGCTAATCCAACTACGGCTAAGGGTTTAAGAGTTATCTACCGGGTTTACTCACCATCAACTCAATGATGGCCTGGTAATCCTCAGTACTGCAGTCCATGCACAAACCACGCGGCGGCATTGCCTTGAAACCCCGGGTCACGCGCAGTAGCAGCGCGACCTAAGCAAACTCGGTTGTACACAGCTTCCGGTTCCTGTGTAGCCTGAGCGCCAAAAATGGGTTCAGGAGACCAAAAGCGAGCAACCATCAGGTCATACATCGACCTTTGCAGGGTTTGAGAGCGTTTTGCGTTCTAATGCGCAATAAAGGTCTATCGCTCCCGTGAACCTCATCCTTCGCTGGGACAAAGCACACACAAAATCTGCGGCATTATATACTGGCGCTACTGAAACGGAAACGACACCGCTTGCCGCACCCTTTCTCGGCACCGCCCACATCGGAAATCTCATGCAACTCAAGAATCCCATTCTCGGCCTGTGCCAACAGTCCACCTTCATGCTCAGCGCCGCCAAAGTTGACCAATGCCCCGACGACGAAGGCTTTGAAGTCGCCTTTGCCGGTCGTTCCAACGCCGGCAAGTCCAGCGCGCTGAACACGTTGACCCACGCCAGCCTGGCGCGCACCTCGAAAACTCCGGGCCGCACGCAACTGCTCAATTTCTTCAAGCTAGACGATGATCGGCGTCTGGTCGACCTGCCGGGCTATGGATATGCAAAAGTCCCTATCCCGCTGAAGCTGCACTGGCAGCGTCACCTTGAGGCTTATCTGGGCGGCCGGGAGAGTTTGAAGGGTTTGATTCTGATGATGGACATCCGTCATCCAATGACCGACTTCGACCTGCTGATGCTCGATTGGGCGGTCGCCAGCGGCATGCCGATGCATATCCTGCTGACCAAGGCCGACAAACTGACCTACGGCGCGGCCAAGAACACCTTGCTCAAGGTGCAGTCCGACATCCGTAAAGGTTGGGGTGACGCGATTACCATCCAGTTGTTCTCGGCCCCCAAGCGCATGGGCCTGGAAGACGCTTACACCGTGCTGGCCGGCTGGATGGAATTGGCGGACAAGGGCGCGGAAATCGCGCAATAACTTTTCTACAGGCAAAAAAAACCCCGGACTTCGTATGGGGAGGGGAAGTTCGGGGTTCAAGTTCCGGACCGCTAGGGCGGGGTCCAGATATCTGCCAACACTTAACACAACATAGGAGCATTGAAGGGCTTCACCACCCATTCAGTAACTCTGAGTGGCAGTTCACAGGTTAAGTTCCGGCGAGCTGGAAAAACTATTGGTAATAACTGTCGGCGCTTTCCGACATAAAGCGCTTTGCCACCACGCCAGGTGGTGGCAAACCACCGGAATCAGTGCGCTTCGTCCCAGTTATCACCCACGCCCACTTCCACCAGCAGCGGCACGTCCAACTGCGCCGCAGCGCTCATGTGCTCGCGAATCTTCTCACTGACCTCTACAACCAGATCCTCACGCACCTCAAGCACCAGTTCATCGTGCACCTGCAGGATTACCTTGGCATCCAGGCCCGAATCGGTCAGCCAGTTGTCCACCAGCACCATGGCTTTCTTGATGATGTCGGCCGCTGTGCCCTGCATGGGCGCGTTGATCGCGGTACGTTCCGCTGCCGCGCGCTCTTGAGGCTTGTTGGAGTGGATGTCCGGCAGGTACAACCGACGACCGAAGAACGTCTCCACATAACCCTGGTCGGACGCCTGGGCACGGGTACGCTCCATGTACTCGCGAACCCCGGGGTAGCGAGCGAAGTAGACATCGATATACGCCTTGGCGGTCTTGGTATCGACACCAATGTCCTTGCCCAGCTTTTGCGCGCCCATGCCGTAGATCAGGCCGAAGTTGATCGCCTTGGCGCTGCGCCGCTGATCGGACGTGACCTCGTTCAACTCAACCTTGAACACCTCGGCAGCTGTGGCTGTGTGCACATCCAGGTTGTGGCGGAAGGCGTTCATCAAGCCTTCGTCCCTGGACAGGTGCGCCATGATGCGCAACTCGATCTGCGAATAGTCCGCCGCCAGCAGCTTGTAGCCTTTGGGCGCGACAAACGCCTGGCGTATGCGCCGCCCTTCTGCTGTGCGCACCGGGATGTTCTGCAGGTTCGGGTCGCTGGAGGACAGGCGTCCGGTCGCCGCCACGGCTTGATGATAAGACGTATGGATACGCCCGGTACGCGGGTTGATCTGCTCAGGCAGACGGTCGGTGTAGGTGCTCTTCAGCTTGCTCATGCTGCGGTACTGCATCAACACCTTGGGCAACGGGTAGTCGTCTTCAGCGAGCTTGGCCAACACTTCTTCCGCGGTAGAAGCCTGCCCCTTGCCAGTCTTCTTGAGCACTGGCATCCCCAGCTTTTCGTAGAGAATTGCCCCCAATTGCTTGGGTGAACCCAGGTTGAACGCTTCACCGGCGATTTCGAACGCCTGACGTTCCAACTCGGCCATCTTGTTCCCCAGCTCGATGCTTTGGATGCCCAACAATTGCGCGTCCACCAGCGCGCCTTGACGCTCGATGCGCGCCAGCACGGGCACCAACGGCATCTCGATGTCGGTGAGCACGCTGGCCAGGCTCGGGATAGCGGCCAGTTGCGCATGCAGTGCCTGATGCAAACGCAAGGTCACATCGGCGTCTTCGGCGGCATACGGGCCCGCTTGTTCAAGCGCAATCTGGTCGAATGTCAGTTGCTTGGCGCCTTTGCCGGCGATGTCCTGGAAACTCACCGTGTCGTAGTCCAGGTACTTCTTGGCCAGGCTGTCCATGTCGTGACGGGTCGCGGTGGCATTGAGCACATAGGATTCGAGCATGGTATCGAACGCGATGCCTTGCACATTGATGCCCTGGGTGGGGTCGCCATCGATGGCGCAGTTGGCCAGGATGTTCATGTCGAACTTGGCGTGCTGGCCGATCTTGAGTTTGGTCGGGTCTTCAAGCAATGGCTTCAACGCCCGCAGCACCGTGTCGCGATCCAACTGGTCCGGCACGCCGATGTAGGCATGGGTCAGCGGAATGTAGGCCGCTTCATGGGGCTGGACGGCAAAGGAAACCCCGACCAATTGCGCCTGATGGGCATCGATTCCGGTGGTTTCGGTGTCGAAGGCGAACAGCTTCGCGTCGTTGAGTTTCTTCAGCCAAAGGTCGAAGGTGGCCTGATCGAGGATGGTCGTATAGATCGCCTCCACCGGCACGGATATCACCGCCTCAACCGACACGTCGGCGACAGGCGCGACCTCGTTTGCCGTCTTGAGCTCAACCCGCTTGGTATCGCGCTGGATCTCGTCGTACCAGCTCTTGAACTCAAGCAGGGTGTACAACTCAAGCAGCTTTTCACGATCAGGCTCGATCAGGTGCAAATCATCCAGGCCCACGTCCAGCGGCACGTCGATCTTGATCGTCGCCAACTGGTACGACAGGAAGGCCATCTCCCTGTGTTCCTCCAGCTTGGCAGGCAGCGTCTTGGCGCCGCGAATCGGCAGGGTCGGCACGATGTCGAGCTGCTCATAAAGCTCTTTGAGCCCGCCATTCACCCCCACCAGCAAGCCGGATGCCGTCTTCGGCCCAATACCCGGAACGCCTGGAATGTTGTCGGACGAATCGCCCATCAACGCCAGATAGTCGATGATCTGCTCCGGAGCGACGCCAAATTTCTCCTTTACGCCGTCCACGTCCATGGCGCTACCGGTCATGGTGTTGACCAAGGTAATGTGCCCATCGACCAGTTGCGCCATGTCCTTGTCACCGGTGGAAATCACCACCGGACGGTCGGCGGCCGCGCTGCTGCGGGCCAGGGTGCCGATCACGTCATCGGCCTCGACGCCTTCGACGCACAGCAGTGGGAAGCCCAGCGCGATCACGCTCTGGTGCAGCGGCTCGATCTGCAGGCGCATGTCATCGGGCATGCTTGGGCGATTGGCTTTGTACTCGGCGTACATATCGTCGCGAAAAGTCCCACCCTTGGCGTCGAACACCACCGCGAAGGGGCTGTCCGGGTACTGCTTGCGCAGGCTCTTGAGCATGTTCAACACGCCCTTGACCGCACCGGTCGGCAGGCCTTTGGAGGTGGTCAACGGTGGCAGCGCGTGGAAGGCGCGGTACAGGTAAGAAGAACCGTCCACCAGGACGAGGGGCGCTTGGCTCATGAGCAGGATCAACCTTTTCGGCGGGTCAGGCGCTAGAATAGCCGGACCAATGAAAACAAAGGGACAAGGTTATCATGCGTACATTCAATCGCCTGCTGTTGACTGGCTTGATTGCACTCGCTCCGATGGCTGCCATGGCGGCAGATGATGCCCCTTCGGGCGATCCGGAAGTTACCATTCGCACGGAAGGCGACAAGACCATCCAGGAATACCGCCAAAACGGCTTCTTGTATGCCATCAAGGTCACTCCGAAGGGGGCTCCACCGTACTTTCTGGTACGCGCGGACGGCACCGATGCAAACTTCATCCGCTCTGACCAGCCGGATATGCTGATCCCGTCATGGAAGATTTTCGAATGGAAATGATTTCTTAACTTCAATTGGCGCCGTGCAGTGCGGCGCCCGTACTGGCAGTTTTAACCATGTCTGTGTTCACCCCCCTGGCTCGGCCCGAGCTGGAAACCTTTCTCGCCCCTTACGGGCTCGGCCGTCTGCTCGACTTCCAGGGGATTGCCGCCGGTAGTGAAAACACCAATTTCTTTATCAGCCTGGAACAGGGCGAATTCGTCCTGACCCTGGTTGAGCGCGGCCCCGTGGCAGAAATGCCGTTCTTCATCGAACTGCTTGACGTGCTTCACGACGCCGACCTGCCAGTGCCTTACGCGCTTCGTACCACCGACGGCATCGCTTTGCGCGAACTCAAGGGCAAACCCGCCTTGCTGCAACCACGCCTGGCCGGCAAGCACATCAAGGACGCCAACGCCCAACATTGCGCCCAGGTCGGCGACCTGCTCGGCCACCTGCACCTGGCGACTCAAGGCGAGAAGGTACTGGAACGCAAGACCGACCGCGGGCTGGATTGGATGCTCAGCGAAGGTGCGCAGCTTATTTCGCACCTGAGCGATGCACAGCAGCGCCTGTTGCGAGGCGCGCTGGAAGAGATCGAGGCGCACAAAATGCAGATCCTCGCCCTGCCACGCGCCAACGTGCATGCCGACCTGTTCCGTGACAACGCGATGTTCGAAGGCACGCACCTGACGGGCTTGATCGATTTCTACAACGCCTGCTCGGGCCCGATGCTGTACGACGTGGCCATCGCCTTGAATGACTGGTGTTCGGACGCCGAAGGCTTGATCGACAGTCAGCGCGCCCGTGCCTTGCTGGGGGCTTATGCCGGGCTGCGGCCGTTTACGGCGAAAGAAGCGCAGTTGTGGCCGACTATGCTGCGCGTTGCGTGCGTGCGCTTCTGGCTGTCCCGCCTGATCGCAGCCCAAGCGTTTGCCGGGCAGGATGTGTTGATTCACGACCCGGCGGAGTTCGAACACCGCTTGGCGCAACGCCAGCAGGTCACGCTCCAGCTGCCGTTCGCGCTCTAACTGCCTCACCAGAGCAAAAAATGTGGGAGGGGGCTTGCTCCCGATAACGGTGTGTCAGCCACTGAATAAATAGCTGCACCACCGCTATCGGGAGCAAGCCCCCTCCCACATTTTTGATTTTTGCTGAGTCTTACAACGACTCCAGGCACCCAGCCAGGTCGCTCCCCAACTTATCCAGAACCTGCTCATAGCCCTGAGCAGTGGCCGGCGTATAACCGCCCAGCGCATCCAGCTCCGCCAATTTCACCGGCAACCCCGCCACCAGCGTCTCGGCCAGACGCGGGCGCAGCGGCGGCTCACTGAACACACAAGTCTTGCCCACTTCCTGCAACCGCGTACGCATCGCCGCCACATGCTGGGCGCCCGGCTGTACTTCGGCGGCGACACTGAAGACACCGGCGTGCTTCAAGCCGTAAGCGTCTTCAAAATAGTCAAAGGCTTCGTGGAATACAAAGTAGGGTTTGCCATCGACGCTAGCCAGACGCTTCTTCAGCCGCGCATCCAACGCATCCAGGCGCTCGGCAAAGGCCTTCGCATTGCTCTGATAGCGCTCGGCATTCGCCGGGTCAGCCGCGCTGAGGTCCGCCGCCATGCGCGCCGCGATCACCCGTGCATTCACCGTGGACAACCACAAATGAGCATCGACGCTGCCTGGACGGTGATCATGGTCATGTTCGTCGGCTTCGTCAGCGTGAGAATGGCTATCTTCGCCGAAACGGCGCAGTTTCATACCCGGCAGGTCCTGCACCGCAACCGTCGGTGCTGTACGACCTTTCAGTACGCGAGGCAGGAAAGTCTCCATGTCCGGCCCGATCCAGTACAACAGCTCCACCGACTGCACGCGCCGTACGTCGGATGGGCGCAAGGCGAAGTTATGCGGCGACGCACCCGGTGGCAACAACACCTCCGGCACCGACACACCGTCCTGCACCGCGGCGGCAATCAGTTGCAGTGGCTTGATGCTGGTGAGCACCTTGACCTCGGCCTGCGCCAGGCCTGCGAAGAACAAACTGGTGACAAAAACGACAAAAACGGGAAAAAGTCGGGACACGATGACCACTCAATGGCGTAGGAACGGGTAACATAATAACGTCTCTATCAAATATCTGTCGCCGCTCATGCCTAAAACACCGCTTGCCAGCCGTCCCCATGACCACTCTCACTGCGTGCATACCGCGCTGTCGGAAGCCGACACCCTGTGCGCACAGAAAGGTCTGCGCCTGACCGCTTTGCGTCGCCGCGTGCTGGAACTGGTGTGGCAGAGCCACAAGCCGCTGGGCGCCTACGACATTCTAGGTGTCCTCAGCGAGCAGGACGGTCGCCGCGCCGCGCCACCCACCGTGTACCGAGCGCTGGATTTCCTGCTCGAAAACGGCCTGGTGCACCGCATCGCCTCGCTCAACGCCTTTGTTGGCTGCAACCACCCGGAACATGCGCACCAGGGCCAGTTCCTGATCTGCCGCGAGTGCCATGCGGCCATCGAACTTGAACAAAAAAGCATCAGCGACGCCATTATCAAGAGCTCTGCCGACGTGGGCTTCAAGGTCGAAGGGCAGACCGTCGAGGTGGTCGGCCTGTGCTCGGGTTGCCAGGGGGCTTGATGAGCAATGCGTTAATCCGCCTGGAGCAGGTTGGCGTCACGTTCGCCGGGCAAAACGTGCTGGATAACATCGCGCTCAGCGTCGAGCCGGGGCAGATCGTGACCTTGATCGGCCCCAATGGCGCCGGCAAGACCACCCTGGTGCGTGCCGTGCTCGGCCTGCTCAAGCCCGACACCGGCAGCGTGTGGCGCAAGCCCAGGCTGCGCGTCGGTTATATGCCGCAAAAGCTGCACGTCGACCCGACCCTGCCGCTGTCCGTGCTGCGCTTCCTGCGGCTGGTGCCGGGCGTGGACCGCGCCCGTGCGCAGGCGGCGCTCAAGGAAGTCGGCGCCGAGCAGGTGATCGACAGCCCGGTGCAAAGCATCTCCGGCGGTGAAATGCAGCGCGTGCTGCTGGCCCGCGCCTTGTTGCGCGAGCCGCAACTGCTGGTGCTCGATGAGCCCGTGCAAGGCGTCGATGTCGCCGGCCAGGCCGAGCTGTACAGCCTGATCACCCGCCTGCGCGACCGTCATGGCTGCGGCGTGCTGATGGTCTCCCACGATTTGCACCTGGTCATGAGCACCACCGATCAGGTGGTGTGCCTTAATCGCCATGTGTGCTGTTCCGGTCACCCGGAACAGGTCAGCGGCGACCCGGCATTCGTCGAGCTGTTCGGCAAGAACGCCCAGAGCCTGGCGATTTATCACCACCATCACGACCACGCTCACGACCTGCATGGCGCCGTGGTTGACGATCCGACCGCACCTCACACCCACGTTCATGGAGATGGCTGCAAGCATGGCTGATTTTCTGCTCTACGCCCTGCTGGCAGGCTTGGCTTTGGCACTGGTCGCGGGCCCGCTGGGCTCGTTCGTGGTCTGGCGGCGCATGGCGTACTTTGGCGATACGTTATCCCATGCGGCGCTGCTCGGCGTGGCCATGGGCTTTTTGCTGGACGTGAGCCCAACCATCGCCGTGACCGTGGGCTGCCTGCTGCTGGCGGTGCTGCTGGTGACCCTGCAACAACGCCAGCCGCTGGCCTCGGACACACTGCTGGGCATTCTGGCGCCGAGCACCTTGTCCCTGGGCCTGGTGGTGCTGAGCTTTATGCATGAAGTGCGCATCGACCTGATGGCCTACCTGTTCGGCGACCTGCTGGCGATCAGCCCCACCGACCTTGCATGGATCCTCGGCGGCAGCGCCGCTGTACTGGTGCTGCTGGTCGCCTTGTGGCGGCCACTGCTGGCGATCACCGTGCATGAAGAGCTGGCCAAGGTGGAAGGTTTGCCGGTATCGGCCCTGCGCATGGCCCTGATGTTGTTGATCGCCGTGGTGATCGCTGTCGCGATGAAGATTGTCGGCGTATTGTTGATCACATCGCTGTTGATCATTCCCGCCGCCGCCGCCCAGCGTCACGCCCGCTCACCGGAGCAGATGGCAATCGGCGCCAGCCTGCTGGGAATGCTGGCGGTATGTGGGGGCCTGGCGTTGTCGTGGTTCAAGGACACGCCGGCCGGGCCATCGATTGTGGTCACGGCCGCCGCCCTGTTTCTGCTGAGTTTTGTCCTGCCCCGTCGAGGGGTGTAGACTTGCTCGCTTTTTGCGCAAATAGAGAGTCGCAGGAATGAAGCTGTTCACCTCCCGTTATCTGCTCCTTGCCGCATTTTCCCTGCTGCTGGGCGCCTGTCAAAGCACACCGCCCGTCGCCCCCGAGGCCACGGACCCGCGTGCTGCGGCCATCGCACAGCTGGAGCAAAACCTGGCCAGCAGCGAGCTGGCCACCGCCGAAGACCAGCTTGCGGCACTGCAGGCCCAGTCGCCTAACGACCCCACGCTGGAGCCTTACCAACGTCAATTGGCCGAAGCCTACCTGCAGCGCAGTCAGATCGTGCTGCAAAAGGGCGACGTCAACGCCGCCGCCACCGCCCTGAGCCGCGCCCGCGCGCTGATGCCCAAGGCTCCGGCGCTGACCGGCGGCGTCAACAGCGCCATCACGCACGCCCGCAAGGTCGAGCTGGACAAAGCCGAGGAGGCCCTCAAAGCCGCCGAAGCCAAGCCGGCCGCCAAAGTCATCGACCCGGCGGCGCCCAGCACCACTGTGGCGTTGAACCTCACCGATATTGAAGAACTTCGCCATCAACTGGATGCAATCGCCACCGATGTGGTGAATTACCAGTGCGACGTGAGCATCCAGGCGCCACGCACCGAGGATTACCCCTGGCTGGCCACGCTGCTGACCAAGCGGGTGAAGAAGATTGATTCAGGGTACGACCTGAAGATTCACCGGCAGATCCTCAAGAAGATCCCGGCGCAAATCGTGCTGATCCCGCGCAAGGTGGACTAAAAGCATCGGGAGCAAGCCCCCTCTCACATTTTGAACGGTGAACATATTCAAATGTGGGAGGGGGCTTGCTCCCGATGGCGATCTAACAAACAACCAATAGCTTACGCCGGAATCGCTTTAGCCTTCGGCTCACGATCCCAAACCCGATGCTGTGCAATCGCGGCAAAAAATGCCTTGATTGCTTTCGCATCCGAGCCAACGATCAGCCCCGCATCCGCCTCCAGTTTCAGCAGATCCAGCAATGGCTTCACGTCACTGGCCACGGCAATCGCCTTCAGGTGCTTGTACGCTTCCAGCACATAGTGCAGCGCCACACCATCACCGCTCAACGCTTGCACCGACGCCTTACCGCCCGGGATAAACACCGCGTCAAACGCAATGGACGGCATGCCTTCCATCGACGCATCCACCGGCAGCGTCTTGCCTTGCGCCGTGGTCACGGGTGCCGAGGTCGGCCCCAGCAACTTGGCATGCGCCCCCTCGACCTCCAGCGCCTTTTTCAGCGCATCAATCGCCACGCCGTCCACGCCATTGGCAGCCAGAATCGCCACTTTGCGCGTCTTGATATCGCCCGACAGCAGGTTGACCTGGCTCAAGGCTGGTGATTTTTTCACCGATGACTCACGCGCTGGCACCGTGCCCTTGGTCGGTGTCGGCAGGCCCAGGTTCTGCGCCACGCGCTTGGCCAGCTCCAAGTCAATATTGGCCAGGATCTCATTCACCTGACGGGCACGGATATGCTCGCGCTCCACCTTGCCAAGCTCGAAGCTGTAGGCGGCAATGATGTGCTCTTTCTCATGCTGGCTCATGCTGTTGAAAAACAAGGTGGCCTGAGAGAAGTGATCACCGAACGACTCACTGCGCTCACGCACCTTGTTGGCGTCGACGCGCTCGTAATAGCTTTCGAAGCCGCCATCCGTCGGCCCTGCCGGCGTTTCCTTGGGCCAGCCGCCGTCGATGGAGTTGGGCTCGTAAGCCGCACGGCCCTTGTCGATCACCGTACGGTGCTGCGCATCACGCTGGCCATTATGGAACGGCGCGACCGGGCGGTTGATCGGGATCTCATGGAAGTTCGGCCCACCGAGTCGGCTGATCTGCGTATCGGTGTAGGAAAACAGACGGCCCTGCAGCAAAGGGTCATTGGTGAAGTCGATACCGGGCACGATATGCCCGGGGCAGAACGCAACCTGCTCGACTTCGGCGAAAAAGTTGTCCGGGTTGCGGTTGAGCACCATCTTGCCCAGCGGGGTAATGGGCACCAGTTCTTCAGGAATGATCTTGGTGGGGTCCAGCAAGTCGAAGTCGAACTTATGCTCATCTTCTTCTGCAACGACCTGAACACCCAATTCCCACTCGGGGTAATCGCCCATTTCAATCGATTCCCACAGATCCCGGCGATGGTAGTCGGTGTCTTTACCCGCGAGCTTTTGCGCTTCGTCCCACACCAGAGAGCAGGTGCCTACCTTGGGTCGCCAGTGAAATTTCACGAAGCTGGATTTGCCTTCGGTGTTGATCAGGCGAAAGGTATGCACGCCAAAACCCTGCATGGCGCGCAGGCTTTTTGGAATCGCCCGGTCAGACATCGCCCAGATCACCATGTGCGCCGATTCCGGCTGCAGCGAGACGAAATCCCAGAACGTGTCATGGGCCGAGCCGCCGGTAGGAATCTCGTTGTGTGGTTCAGGTTTTACCGCGTGCACAAAGTCAGGAAACTTGATCGCGTCCTGTATGAAAAACACCGGCATATTGTTGCCCACCAAGTCGAAGTTGCCTTCGTCAGTGAAGAACTTCACCGCAAAACCGCGCACGTCACGCACCGTGTCACCGGAGCCGCGCGGCCCCTGCACGGTAGAGAAGCGCACGAATACGGGCGTCTTATGTTCAGGCGTGCGCAGGAACCCGGCCTTGGTCAGTGCCGAATGGTCCTCATAGCTCTGGAAATAGCCGTGGGCGCCGGTGCCGCGGGCATGCACGATGCGCTCCGGGATACGCTCATGGTCAAAGTGCGTGATCTTTTCACGCATGATGAAATCTTCGAGCAGCGACGGGCCGCGGGCGCCCACCTTCAAGCTGTTCTGGTTATCGGAGATTTTCACGCCTTGGTTAGTGCGCAGGGCTTGGCCGGTCGCATCGGAACGGAACTCATCCAGGGCCTGCAGCTTGGCGTTGGTGTTGCCACGGTCCAGGGTGTCGGTACCGGCGAGTTCACTCTTCGGCGGGGCGACTGGCTTCTTGGTACTCATCAGACAAAACTCCTTAATCAAGTGGCCAGAGCGGTCCCCGGCTCGTTTGAGCAAAACCCCAGGCACGGCACCCGGGGGATCGCATTGCCTATGTAGTGACTGATGAGGTTTTTGGCCGTTCCTTTTTTATGACCTTTGATCGCGTTATCGCCAAATCGCTGGATGAATGCGAAATAAATGCTAAGAAACGCTATACGGACAGGCTAAAATGCGCGCCCGGCTAACCGCTGATCCCTTTTCCATGCGCCCCACAAGGTTCGCTACGTGATCGAGTTTCAAAACGTCCATAA
>Ga0207650_10000309_pt1 | contig 48241 bp, 47 predicted proteins | sample KBSS63metaG_FD_184325 | JGI IMG/M metagenome (GOLD analysis project Ga0207650, IMG submission 184325) | Switchgrass rhizosphere microbial communities from Kellogg Biological Station, Michigan, USA - KBS S6-3 metaG (SPAdes) (version 2) | ecosystem: Host-associated > Plants > Roots > Rhizosphere...
CGAGCGACCGCGGGCGGCGATCATGGATGCTGTGGCCTGCGCGCCTGCATCCGCCGCCTCGATAATCTTGCGCCACATCTGATCGGACGACAGGCCGCAGGCTTCGGCGTTGATGGCCGCTTCCATCGCCGGGATCCAGGCGTCGAGGAAAATGCCCAGCTGACCCGGAGACAACTGACGCGTTCATGGTTGGGCCCTATTTGCCACTCGCTGGTCGCGCCGCTGAGCCCTGGCGGCTTACGGCGCGGGATAGAGCGCGGCGGTGCGGCCGGTGGCATAGTAGCCGACGAGGCCGATCCATTCGCGGAGCGCTATGCCGAGCAACTCGGTGTTGAGCGAGGGCTGGGTGAGGTCGAGACCGAGCGTCTCATGGCCGCCGGAGCGGTAGTCGACCGGCCATGGCGTGACCGGGATGTCGAGCTTGCGGAAGATGCCCATTGCGCGCGGCATGTGAAAGCCTGAGGTGATCAGCAGGCAATCGCCGAGGCCGTTGTCGGCGAGAATAGGCTTGGTGTTGACGGCGTTCTCGTAGGTCGTCCGGGATGTCCGGTCTTCGAACAGGCGGTTCTTGTTGATGCCGAAACTCAGGAACATCCGTTCGGCGATCAAGGCGTCGCCTTCGAGATTGCCGGCGATCGTGCCGTCGCCGCCTGAAATGACGATCCGCGACTGGGGGTATTTGTTTGCCAGGCGCAGGGCCTCGACGAAGCGGTCGCCGGCGGCGTTGAGATCGTAGCCGCCTCGACCGGTGGTCACCTCGGTGGCGAAGCCGCCGCCAAGGACGATCATGCATGTGAGCGCGGTGGGATCTGCGGCCGGCCGTGGAAACCGGTCCTCAAGCTGCTCTATCAGGACCGACCCCAGCGATGTGTAGAGGGAGACAAACAGAATGGCGACGGAGATGCCCGCTGAGACCAGCCCAAGCCGGCGTCTGCGCAACGTCGCGGCGATCAATCCGGTCAGCCCGAAAAGGAAGGCCAGCGACAGCGGCTGGAAGAAGATCCAGATGAGTTTTGAAAGTACGAACATGCGGTGGCTCCGGCGGTGATGGGGTCTTGCTGGCGCCGTTCCTGCAAAACCGCGCCAGATGGTGCCGATACGCCCTGAAAGGGCGGGCTTTTACCGCAAGGGCTGGGATAGTAGTGCCTGGCGCGCAACGCGCTGGCGGTAGCGATGCTGCAGGGCCGGCGGGATGAAGAGGGTGAGGAAGGCAGCGGTCAGCGCCAGGACGGCGACGAAAAGCAGCGCCTTGGCGGCAAAGTGGTGCACCAGCAGCGCGCCGACGATGGCGCCGAGCAGCATGCCGACCCAGGGGACGATCTGCATCGTCCAGGCGAAATCGCGGTCGCCGACGATGAGCCGACCGATCCCGCGCCCGAAGCGCGACAGTGCCCCGGTCACGTAGGTCAGCCCGATCGGCAGGCCCTCGATATGCTCGACCGTCGCGTTGACCATGCCCATGGCGAGTGCCACCAGATAGAATTGCACGGTGACGGTGTCTGGCGCGGAGAAGGTCGAGGCAATCGACAAAAGGACGCTGACCCAACCGAGCACGACGAAGGCAGGCCGGCTGGCGGCATGGGCGAGCACGACGCCCAGCGCATTGCCGCAGACGAAAATCAGGATCGCCGCCAGCAGCACCAGGGCGTGATTGTGGTCGCCATTGCCAATGGCGATCGCAGCGCGTGTCGTGTTGCCGGTCATGAACGAGACGAAATCGCCGCTGAGCACGAGGCCAACCGCATCGGTCATGCCGGCAATGAAGGAAATCAGGCCGACAAGGGCAAGCCCCGTCGTTTTCCGGCGTATCTTGATCAGGCGGCGGCGATGGTATGTCATGAGGTTTTCTACGGCTGCAGGTCGTCGCATGCTATGCTGGCGACCGGTACGACGCCAGAAAAAACTGCGGCGCCCGGCGGCGCTTTACCAGCCGGCCCTGTGGGCATCTCCTCCCACAGAGGTGTTCCGCCGCGCCGTCAGTCCTCGACGCGGACGTCGATGCGCTCGCCGACATTGCCGTGGCCATAGATGTCGACGCGGATGTGGGCGTCGCCAGAGAGGATCCGCTCGGCGGCCTCGCCCTCGATCGATCCTTGCGCCAGCATCGCCTCCATGCGCTGCCGATTGGCGGCGCTGGCGAAGAAGGAATCGCTTTCGTCACCGGCGTCCATCAGGTGGAAACGATGATAGTTGGCACGGTCCTGGCGGATGATCTGCCATGCCTCCGTCAGCGTTTCGCCGTTCGAATTCATGATGTCGACCTGGCTGATATAGGCTCTGTAGCTTTCGATCAGACGACCGCTGTCGCTGGAAATGGAGGACTGGGCCATGGCGGGCAGCGCCAATGCGGTGGCGATCAGCAGCGATGTTGCGAACGACTTCATGAATTTCTCCCTCTGTGGGAGCATGTCTATTGCATCGGTATGCGGAAATCTACTCGGTCTGCGCGCAAAATCCGTCTCTTCCTGTGTCCGCAGCAGTACATAAAAAATTCGTATAAAATTTATATTGCTGTAGAAATACGAATATAGCCTCACCGCAAGCTTTGTTTAAGAACGCGGTGGGGGATGGCAATGCTTATAGTCAGGCAGATGGTTCCGAATTATCGATATTTCGGGCTTTTCTTCCTGCTCATTGCTACTTTTTGTTGCTCCTATCTCGCAATGCTTCAGTTGACGGGTAATTTCCATGCCGTCATCCCTGGCCAACTCTACCGCTCGGCCCAGCCCTCCCGCGCACAGCTGGAGGACTACGTTCGACAATACGGGATAAAGACCATCGTCAACCTGCGCGGCCGCAACGAAGCCCGGTGGTATGCGGAAGAAACGGCCGTTGCAGAGCGTCTTGGCGTTCAGCATATCGATTTCGGCATGTCGGCGACGAAAATCCTGTCCGTGGACAAGGCTATGGACCTGATCGACATCATGAAATCCGCGCCCCGGCCGATCCTGGTGCATTGCATGTCGGGCGCCGACAGAACCGGGTTGTTCTCGCTGATCTATAGCCGGGAGGTTGCCGGTCTGCCTGAGGAGGAAGCCCAGTGGCAGCTGTCCTTCCTGTTCGGTCATATCGGCGTCCCCTACATCTCCGGCGCCTTCGCGATGGAGCGCAGCTGGTGGGATATCGAGCACCATCTTGCCAACAGGGCGCGGGGATGATTTTGTGGCGCCGGGCGGGGGCGCCGTCTGGTTGTAACATTGCGTTGCTAGGAGGAGCCGCAGCCAGATTCTCGCAGCGGTTTTTCTCAATGTCGCCTCAATTTATTTCGCCGGCGGGTGACCGTACAGACGCAAGCGCCTTCGCGGAGGACCGCTCCCAGTGGGAAAGCGGTGCGGGGGAAGCGCAGCGGGTCATCCGAGGGTTACGATCGGTCCTGCCGCAAAGGCTTTCGCTGCGGCTGGCTGTTGCGGTCATGGTGGCGTTGACGCTCTGGCGAATCATCACCCTCTCGTTCGACACCACCGATCTTTTCGTCGACGAAGCGCAATACTGGCTTTGGTCGCGCCATCTCGCCTTCGGCTACTACTCCAAGCCGCCGATGATCGCCTGGATCATTCGCGCGATGGCGGAGGTGACCGGTTCGAACGGCATTTTCGCGCTCCGCGTCTGCGGGCCGCTGTTTCACCTGGGCACCGGGCTTGTGCTGATACAGGTCTCGAAGCGTCTGTTCGACCGGTCGGTCGCGGCCTGGACAGGCCTTACCTATGTCACCCTTCCCGGCGTCGCACTCTCGTCGGTGTTCTTCTCGACGGACGTTATCCTGCTGTTCTTCCTCTCCATTGCGCTTTGGGCCTATCTTGTGCTGACCGAGAAGCCATCCGTCCCGGTGGCCATTGTTTTCGGTCTTTCAGTCGGGGCAGCCTTCCTGTCGAAATATGCCATCCTGTTTCTGCTGCCGGGCGCGGTGGTTTGTCTCGTCTGCCTGCCCAAGGCGCGGCTGTCCTGGCGTGACCTTTGCATCGCCATCGCCGTGGCGGCGGCGGCCAGCCTGCCCAATCTGTGGTGGAACCTCAACAACCAGATGATTACCGTGACGCACACGGAGACCATTGCCCACTGGAGCGACATGAAGCTGCGCCTGTCGAGCGGGCTGGAATTCTTCGGCGCCCAGTTCGGCGTCGTCGGCCCGATCGTCTTCGCGGCATTGCTGGTGGCGCTCTATCAGGCCCTCAAGGAGGGTGGCGACTGGCGGACGCAGCTGCTGCTCCTACTGTCGATCCCGGTCATCGGACTGATCTGCCTGCAGGCGACGGTTGCCAAGGCCTATGCGAATTGGGCGGTTGCGGCCTATGTGGCTGGCATGCCGCTGGCGGTTTACACGCTGCGGAACGCCTGGCCGCAGGGGCTGCGATGGTCGCTGCTGCTGAATGGGACGGTCTCCGTGCTGGTGGCTCTGTCGCCGGTGTTTGCCCATGAAATCAGCGCGGCGGCCGGGCCGACGGTGATGGACCGCTACATCGGCCGTAGCGAATTGAGCAGGGATGCGGCAAGACTGGCGCAGGGGCTGTCGCTCAAGGATATCGTCAGTGACGACCGGGATATCCTCGCGGACATGTTCTTTACGCTGCGGGGCGGGGGCTTCGGTCTCTATTCGCGTGTCGGCACGGGAGCACCCAAGAGCTACTACGACCAGATGTTCGCGGTGCCGAAAGGCTTGAACGAACCGGTGCAGTTCGTCTCCTCCGTCCCTTCTCCTGCCCCTCCGGACAGGTATTGCCGGTTGCGACCTGGCGACCCCAGGCGGGGGCTTATCGCGGCAAGACGATCTACGCCTACAAGGCCGACCTGTCCTGCCTAAAGGCGGCGTGAAGACACCACGCTTGCCAGCGGGGTTGCAGCCTCCCGGGTTGTGGGACATGCCGACCCAGCCACTCACAGGACCCGGATTTCGTTGTGGTATATGTCCAATTTACCCAACGACTTCATTGTAACTTAAGACAAGTTGGTGATTCTGCTTCCCTAGGATGCATGATGCTCCCATTCCAAAAAAATGCTTTGTTTGGTGTGAGTTCCAGGGGGTTGCATGTCGTCTATCAAGACGAATCTGTCTGCGATGGCGGCGCTGAAGATGCTGGCCAGCGTCAGCAGTCAGCTGACCACAACCCAGCAGCATGTTTCCTCCGGTCTGAAGGTCGCCAAGGCCTCCGACAATGCCACCTATTGGTCGATTGCCACCACGATGCGCTCCGACAAGGGCGCGACATCCGCCGTCTACGATGCGCTCGGGCTGGGGGCTGCGACCGTCGACACGGCCTATGCCGGCATGACTTCGGTGATCGACACGCTGTCGGCCTTCAAAGCCAAGCTGATCGCCGCCAAGGAAGGCAGCGTCGACAGATCGAAAATCCAGGGCGAGCTCGACCAGTTGAAGCAGCAGGTGACGAATATCGCATCGAGCGCCAGCTTTAACGGCGTCAACATGCTGAGCTACGGGCAATCGGAAAATCTGAAGACCACGGATGCCGTCACCACGGCGGTGCCATCGGCCTTCGTGCGTTCGGCGAATGGTTCGGTGTCCGTCGAAGACAGCGCCATCGACATGACGAAGACCATCCTCTTCAACACGGGCGGCGGCGGCCTGTTGCAGACCGACAATGATGCGCTCGGCCTCGGCAATCTAGGTGGCTTTACCGGCTCCACTACCTCCGGCCAGGCGGGCCATCAGGACCATGCCTTCACGGGCGCGCAAACCTTCGGCGCCAGCGATTCGATCTCCTTCGACCTGACACTCGATGCCGACAGCCAGTCGTCCGGCAGGTCCTATTCCATCACCATTGATCGCAGCGTCGTCATTTCGGCGCTTGGTGCTGCGTCGAACGGCAGGATCAGCACCAGCCAGAATATGGCCGACGTTCTCAATAGGGCCTTTCAGGCGGCGGGAGCGCCGGCCACGGCCTCTGGTGGCGGTGGCGGCTTTGCGATCGCGACGCAGCAGGGGACGGGGCTCACCGGCTCCAGCGTGGCGACGAGCAACGTGGTATCCACAGTCGGAAGCTCCGCCCTGGGACTGGCGGACGCCCCGACGGCGTCCGTCGCCAATATCTATCCGGACACATCCTACACCTTCGGCAGTCGTTTCGCGGTGCCGGAGGGCCAATCGTTTTCCTTCGATTTTGCCGTCGGCGGCAGCGCGCAGGCAACCGTGACCGTCGATCGCGGCACGGTCGATGCGGCGCTCGGTGCGGGTGCCAATGGCATCATCGCTTCGGCCGACGACATGGCCAGCGTGCTGAATGCCGCCGGGCAGCGGGTGGGTCTGCAAGCCACGGCGAGCGGCGGTGCAGTGACGCTCACGGCCGACAACAACCGCTATCCCAAGGCGGGCGTCGGCATGAGCCTGTCGGCAGCGACCAAGAACACCGGCGGCGCGGTCGATTTCAATTTCGCCGATATCGATATTACCGCCGCGGGTACCGATATCGACTACTATATCAGCGGGCTCGACCTGATGCAGAGCCGGGTGACCGCCGCCGCCGCGACGCTCGGTTCGCTGCAGTCGCGCATTGGCATGCAGTCGAACTTCGCCAGTTCCCTGATGGACACCATCGACAGGGGTATCGGCCGCCTGGTCGATGCGGATATGGAAAGCGAATCGTCGAAGCTGGCGGCCCAGCAGACCCAGCAGCAACTGGCCGTGCAATCGCTATCGATCGCCAATCAGGCGCCCCAGAGGCTGCTGTCGCTGTTCCGCTGACGACGAAGGCGCGCACCCCCCGGCCAAGCCGGTTCAAGACAATGTGATATGCCTCGCAACCGTACGGTCGACTTTTTTCGCCGTCACCTGCCTGCCCGTCAGCTTTGGCTCATTTTCGCGTGGCATTTGCAAATCTCGCCTCTGCCCCACATAGGCGAACAGCGAGAGCCTTATCTCGCTAGAGGCTGACGACACCCCCCCGGCTTCGTCAGCCTCCTCCTTCTCTATAGTTTTGTGATAAAGAGCGATTGCAAGGCCTCATCACAGCCAGATAGGGGCCCACTACCGTCTCAAGGGCAGAATTGTCACGGAAGTGGGCGCAGGGGAGAAGTAAACCGACTTCTTGAGTGGGAGTAGATATCGACGTAGGTTCAACCTAAGGTCAGTGATCTGTGTGCGCTGGGGGGAATAAATGGCGTTCCGAAACCTTCTACTTGCGTCGCTCGAAGTCAACCGAGCGAATGACCGCCATGGGGAGCTCGAGAATGAGACTTCGGCCATCGCTTGGCTCTTCAAGGAGCGCGAGCAGCACATGCGCAACCTTACTAAAGATATCGTTGATCGTGGCGAAATCTACGAGTTTCCACTCGTATCGCCCGACGGCGATAGATTCATAGTTTTCGACGGTAACCGAAGGGTCACCTGCCTAAAACTGCTGGACGAACCGCGCCGTGCCCCAACCGTAGAACTACAAGCATTCTTTCGTGAGCAACGCGAGCGGTGGAAGGATGCATTTCCCAAGAGTGTGCAGTGCCAAGTCGAGTTGGACAGAGATCGAATCGACGAAATTCTCTATCGGCGTCACACCGGAACGCAAAGCGGCGTAGGGCAAAGCACATGGGACGACCGGATAAAAGCAACGTTTGTCGCTCGTACGGGAAAAGGTGGCGGGCCAAGCATCGCCGATGAGATTGAGAAGCGGCTTGCAGAGGCGCAAAGGTTGCCGTCTCGTAGAAAGATACCGCGATCCACAATGAATCGTCTGCTCTCCGCCGAGCCATTGAGGGCGCAGGTCGGCGTGAGCATGAAGGGTGGACGGTTCGAATTTATTAAGGATGAGGATGCGTCGTTGAATGCCTTGGCACGCATAGCAAACGACCTCGCGACGCGAGTCGTTGTGTTGGGCGATATATGGGATTTGGAAGGAAAGAAGCGGTACTTGAAGGTGCTCCAAGACGATGGCGTTCTGCCTGCGCCTGGACCTGAGTACTCACAAAAACAGACGAAAAGCGCGCCTGCGCACTCCCCGATGAAGTCGGCAACTGTTCGGCCAACCGCGAGGCCCATCCCGAGCGTCCGCTCGACCTTAATTCCTCACAAGGATTTCGGCTTGATATGGCCTGGACGGCTTCAACGCCATCACCAGATTTGGGAAGAGCTTCAGTTCCATCTCGATCTTAAAAAGCACTCCAACGCAATTTCAGTGCTCCTGCGTGTCTTAGTTGAGTTGTCGTTGGAAAATTACATCAGGGAAGCAGGCGTGAGCGTTCATGAGAACGACAAGCTTGCGATGCGACTTGAGAAGGCTTCCACACACCTGTTGAAGTTAGGTAAAATCAACGAGAAGCAGATGGATGTCGTCCGGAAATTCAAACAAGGCGAAAAGCTTATTTCTGCTGATACGTTGAACAAATACGTCCATTCTGCAAATTTTGCACCGTCGCCGGAACATCTGATGTCTATATGGGACAGTTTGGCAGATGTGATCGTCCTGTTTCTAACCGCTTAGAAGACTGGCTTGCGGCAGCGAGTCCCGTTCAAATCGATTGGCATACACCTTAGGTGACAAGCTGGCTGATCGCCCACAAATTAAGGCAGAACTGTGGGTGCTTGCTGCATCATGTCCAGAGCACCTTCAAAGACCATGCAGTATCGTCAAATGCCGAAAGAACACCTCGAAGTCGTGTATCCCAGAAAATTTACCATACCTTCTGGATTTATAAGAGAACACGTTTTTCGGAGAAAGATTTTGGTGGAGCTAAGCGGGATCGAACCGCTGACCTCTTGCATGCCATGCAAGCGCTCTCCCAGCTGAGCTATAGCCCCATCGAAATGGTCCGGATTGTCCGGCCTGGGTCCCCGTCGAACGCTTCGTTCGTCGGGGTGGCGGCTTATTACGTCTGGTAATTTCAGATAGCAAGCCGAAAAATCAGAGCCCGCGCAATTTTCTTTGCGCGGGCCGAAAAGCGCAGGTCAGACTTCGTCGTCATCGCCGGTGACGCCGATGATGTCGCTCATATCGTCGTCATCGTCGTCTTCATCAGGCGCCAGGAAGGTGTCGTCGTCATCGTCGTCGCCGTCGATTTCGACTTCGTCGTCGCCGATATCCGGGATGTCGTCGCCGGATGCCGCTTCATCGGCTTCTTCCAGCGACACCAGTTCGACTTCGGTGTTTTCTGCGTCGACTTCCGCGACCTCTTCTTCTTCCGGAACTTCCTTCACGGCAGCTGCGGTTTCTTCGAAGAAGGACAGCGGCCAGGACTTGCCGCTATAGGGAGAAACCACGGGATCGCGGTTCAGGTCGTAGAATTTCTTGCCGGTGTCCGGGTCGGTACGCTTCGTTCCAAGTTCCGCTTTCGCCACTGTCATAGCCTCGTGAATGGCCGAAGAAATATCGGCAGTGCCGTGCAAGCCGGCGTTTCATAGGGAATTATTAAGCCGGTCCCCATAGTCGGTATGGCCGTTTCTGTCAAAGCCTAACTTCGCCAGGGGCCTGTCGGCGATGCCCGGAATGCCCGGAAAGGCGTGCAATTCGCGCCGATGGAACGACTGATATCGGTCAGAAAACCGCCTTCGACGACTGGTCGGAAGCGGCCAAGTCGTGATAAATCGCGCCACGCCTGCCGCACATGCCCTGCCGGTCGGGCATGTTCCTCGTCGAAGGTTGCCATGTACCAGCTACCGTATTTCCGGGAAGACCGCATCGATTTCCAGCATGGGCTGATCCGCGCCCATCCGCTCGGGCTGCTGATCTCCTCGGGCGCCGACGGTCCGGTCGCCAATGCCATACCCTTCCATCTCGATCCGTCGTTGGGCGAGAGGGGCCGGCTCCAGGCGCATGTGGCGCGCGCCAATGGCCAGTGGCGGGAGATCGGCGCCGGCGCGCCGGTGCTGGTCGTCTTCCAAGGGCCGCACGCCTATGTGACCCCCTCCTGGTATCGGACCAAGCAGGAGACCGGCAAGGTCGTGCCGACCTGGAATTATGCCATCGTGCAGGTGCGCGGCCCGGCACGCATTATCGAGGACGCCGCCTGGATCCGCGCGCAGATCGAGGCGCTAACCCGCGGCCAGGAAGATCGGCGCGCAGAGCCCTGGGCCGTCGGTGACGCGCCAGAAGCCTTCGTCGCGTCGCAGATCAAGGGTATCGTCGGTATCGAAATCGACATTGCCGCGATCGACGGCAAGTGGAAAGTCAGCCAGAACCGCTCCGAAGCCGATCGCAACGGTGTGGTGGAAGGGCTTTTGGCCGGACCAGACGTCCCGAGCGACGCGGCGGCCATGGCGGCCTTGGTGCGCGAGCACGACGCGCCGTGAGCAATAGAGAGCAGGAGAACGGCATGATCATCGCCATCGACGGGCCGGCCGCTGCCGGCAAGGGCACGCTGTCGCGCAGGATTGCCGAGACCTACGGCTTTTCTCATCTCGACACCGGCCTGACCTACCGCGCCACCGCCAAGGCGCTGCTCGATGCCAGCCTGCCGCTTGACGACGAGGCAGTTGCGGAAGGCGTGGCGGCAAAGCTTGATCTCGGCGGGCTCGACCGCGCCGTGTTGTCGCGCCACGAGATCGGCGAAGCGGCCTCGAAGGTTGCCGTCATGCCTTCGGTGCGCCGCGCGCTGGTGGAGGCGCAGCGGCAGTTTTCGCGGATGCTGCCGGGCACCGTGCTCGACGGCCGCGACATCGGCACCGTCGTCTGCCCGGACGCGCCGGTTAAATTCTACGTGACCGCTTCGCCCGAAATCCGCGCCCGGCGCCGCTACGACGAGATCACCGGAAACGGTGGGGCGGCCGATTACCAGGCGATTTTCGACGACGTAAAGCGGCGCGACGAGCGGGACATGGGGAGGGCCGACAGCCCTTTGCGCCCGGCTGCAGACGCGCACTTGCTTGATACCTCGGAAATGAGTATAGAGGCGGCGTTTCAAGCGGCTAAAATCATCATCGATGCCGCCCTGAACCGAAATGCCTAAATAAAGTCGGCGTCGCGTGCCCAGCACGAGGCGCTGTTGCATCAAGCAAAGCCTGAATTCTTGTCCCCGCGCCGGATTGTCCTCTCAGAGAGGGCGGATGAGAACCAGGTTCATCAAAACAACCCACCGGCGCCAAGTGTCCGAGACCATCCGAGACACGCCAGGAGATTTTATGTCTGTAGCCATGCATGAGGATTTCGCCTCTCTGCTCGAAGAGTCTTTTGCCAAGAACGATCTGGCCGAAGGCTACGTTACCAAGGGTATCGTCACCGCCATCGAAAAGGATGTTGCGGTTGTCGACGTCGGCCTGAAGGTCGAAGGTCGCATCGCCCTCAAGGAATTCGGCGCCCGCTCCAAGGGTAGCGAACTCAAGGTCGGCGACGAAGTCGAAGTTTATGTCGAACGCATCGAAAATGCATTGGGCGAAGCCGTTCTGTCGCGCGAGAAGGCTCGCCGCGAAGAGAGCTGGGTCAAGCTCGAAGCCAAGTTCGAAGCCGGAGAGCGCGTCGAAGGCGTGATCTTCAACCAGGTCAAGGGCGGCTTCACGGTCGATCTCGACGGTGCCATCGCCTTCCTGCCGCGTTCGCAGGTCGACATTCGTCCGATCCGCGACGTCACGCCGCTGATGCACAACCCGCAGCCCTTCGAAATCCTCAAGATGGACAAGCGTCGCGGCAACATCGTTGTCTCGCGTCGTACCGTTCTCGAAGAATCCCGCGCTGAACAGCGTTCGGAAATCGTTCAGAACCTCGAAGAAGGCCAGGTTGTCGACGGCGTCGTCAAGAACATCACCGATTACGGTGCGTTCGTCGACCTCGGCGGTATCGATGGTCTGCTGCACGTGACCGACATGGCATGGCGCCGCGTCAACCATCCGTCGGAAATCCTGTCCATCGGCCAGCAGGTCAAGGTTCAGATCATCCGCATCAACCAGGAAACCCACCGTATCTCGCTCGGCATGAAGCAGCTCGAGAGCGATCCTTGGGATGGCATCCAGGCCAAGTATCCTGAAGGCAAGAAGATCTCCGGTACCGTCACGAACATCACCGACTACGGTGCATTCGTCGAGCTGGAACCCGGCATCGAAGGCCTGATCCACATTTCGGAAATGTCCTGGACCAAGAAGAACGTACACCCCGGCAAGATCCTGTCGACGACGCAGGAAGTCGAAGTGGTCGTTCTCGAAGTCGACCCGACCAAGCGCCGTATCTCGCTTGGCCTCAAGCAGACTCTCGAAAACCCATGGCAGGCATTTGCCCATAGCCATCCGGCCGGCACCGAAGTCGAAGGCGAAGTCAAGAACAAGACCGAATTCGGCCTGTTCATCGGCCTCGAAGGCGACGTCGACGGCATGGTGCACCTCTCCGACCTCGACTGGAACCGTCCAGGCGAACAGGTCATCGAGGAGTACAACAAGGGTGACATGGTCAAGGCCGTGGTTCTCGACGTCGACATCGAGAAGGAGCGTATCTCGCTCGGCATCAAGCAGCTCGGCAAGGACGCTGTCGGCGACGCAGCCACCTCGGGCGAACTCCGCAAGAATGCGGTTGTCTCGTGCGAAGTGACCGCAGTCAACGAAGGCGGCATTGAAGTGAAGCTCGTCGAGCATGAAGACGTTTCGTCGTTCATCCGTCGCGCCGACCTGTCGCGCGATCGTGACGAGCAGCGTCCTGAGCGTTTCTCGGTCGGTCAGATCCTCGACGCCCGCGTCACGAACTTCTCCAAGAAGGACCGCAAGATCATGCTGTCCATCAAGGCGCTCGAAATCGCTGAAGAGAAGGAAGCCGTCGCCCAGTTCGGTTCGTCCGACTCCGGCGCTTCGCTCGGCGACATTCTCGGCGCGGCTCTGAAGAACCGCGGCGAATAATTTTCGCAAGCCCCATGAATTGAGAAACCCGCCGGAGCGATCCGGCGGGTTTTTTCGTAGTCGCGGCAATGGTCAGTTCAGGCGCCCATGCGCCTGTAGAGATCGTAGCCTCGGCTTGCAGGCGGTTCGGCCGGTGCAGGACGTGGCAAAACGGCAAGCTCGGAGCGGTTGAACCGCGCTGCCGTTGCTCCTTGCTGTGCCTCATCGGCATGCGCCTCCAGCATGTCGAGCGCTTCCTCGGCAGGCGTTTCCGGCTCATCTTCGGGCTCGGCATCCTGTTTGGCCTGATGTCCCTGTTCGTCCTGTTGATCGTCATCCACCGCATCGACGCGGTCGATGCGTCCAGCGTCCTTCCTTTTCACCGCATCTATGGCCGGCGCGTAGGGCGCGGTGACGAAGCCGACGGCAACGCCCGGCGGAAGGACTGACGGGAGGACCGGCGCCTGGCGTTCGAGGGATGGGGCTTGCTCCGGCCGGTCTTCCGCCGCCTGGCCGGCAGCCGCCGCCAAAATCGGCGTCTCGGCCCGGTTCGCAATGGGCTGAGCCGCGGGCGCGTTGGGAACGGCGGTGGCTGACGTTGCTGTCCTTGCAAGGTCCGGCGCCGGCAAGCTGCTGAGCTCGGTACCGTCGATCATGTCGGCAATCAGCGCCTGGGCGATGGCTTTGTCGGCAAGAGGCGCGGCTTCGTCCAGTGTCTGCAGAAGCTGGGTGCCGGTTGCCTGGACAAGGCGGTCGAAGACCACCTTCAGGCCCTCCTTGATATCGGCCTGGATCTGCTGGTTTGCACGAGGCGCTGTCGCCGGGTCGGTTGAAGCCTCGATCTGAGCCGGGGTGTTTGCAGCTTCGGGGGGCGCTGGCTGCGATGCCGGGCCGGCGGCACTCTGCATCCGTGCGGTTGCCGGCTGCGGGGTCGGCGGATAAGTGGCCGCATCGGGCCGGGCTTGCCCTGCCGGAGGTTCGGGGGCATCGACCGGTTCCGGCGCGCGACCGCTCTGCGGAACGGGATCTGTGGGCTGCGTGCGGAGAGCAGACTGGGGCGGCAGCGTTACGGGCGGTGCCGCCAGCATGGCCGCCTGGGCGGGGGCCGATCGCACCGGCGCGGCAGGGGTCTTGGTGCCTGTCTCGGCGTTGCCATCGTTCTGACCATATGAGGCAACGACCGTTCTCGTCGCCAGATCCTTTTCCTTGTAGCGCACCACCTCGAGGTAGGCGACGAGTTGCGCGGCTTCGGGGCCACCCGGATCGTGCAGGGCGGCTGCCACCAATGCCAGCGGCGCAGTCTGCCCGCGAGCCGCCAGACTTTGCTGCAGGGCGGACATCTCCTTTGGCGATAATCCGCTTACGGTGTCGGCGAGCCGCAACGCGTAAGCGGCATTGGTTTCCCCCGCGTCTCGCGGCAAGGCCAGCGATCGGCTCACCGCATCGATGACGGTAAAAAGGCTGTTGATCATTCTTTCCCGCGCATTGATCAGCAGCATGTTGAGCTTGCCTTCGACGCTGGAGTTGACGGCGAGCGACAGGGCGAGAGCGCCATCGGGTGCGGTCGTTTGGCTTGCCAGCGCTTCCGTCGCGGCAAGAACCTCGCGAGGCGTGACGGCGGAACTGGACGCGGAAATGACTGAAACCGGAGGCAACATGGCATGCTCCTATCGGACAGGCTAAAAGAGACACAGGGCGAATACAGGGCTGGCGCACACAGCCAGCGCATTCCAAAGCCGTAGAGCGGCCGTATGGCGCATCATCGCGCTGGTCGAATGCAGAGAGTCACGGATAAAAATATGCCGACGATCATTAACAAGCCGTTAAGGAAGCGATCGTCATCGCAATCCAACCCGCTTGTCGGCCAGAAAATTTGGGTTTTTTCAGCTATGGGCGAAGATATCGGTCTCGTCCCAGCCAAGCAGGTCGAGCTTTGCACGGGTGGGCAGGAAGGTGAAGCAGGCTTCGGCGTGGTCGATTCGCCCGTCACGCACCAGACGCTGCGTGAGCTTGTCGCGCAGCGCATGCAGATAGAGGACGTCGGAGGCGGCGTATTCCAGCTGCGCCTGCGAAAGCTTGTCTGCCGCCCAATCGGTCTGCTGCTGGGCCTTGGATACGTCGACCTCCAGCATTTCCTTCAGATTGTCCTTCAAGCCGTGACGGTCGGTATAGGTCCGGCACAGGCGGGAGGCGATCTTGGTGCAGAAGATGGAAACGGTCGTGACGCCGAAGGTGTGAAACAGCACGGCGATGTCGAAGCGGCCATAGTGGAAGATTTTCTGGCGCGCGGGATCGGCCAGCATGGAAACCAGGTTCGGCGCCTGCGTCTGGCCGGCGGCAATACGGATCACATCGGCACTGCCGTCACCCGGCGACAGCTGTACCACACAGAGGCGGTCGCGGCGGGGGACGAGGCCGAGTGTTTCCGTATCGATGGCAATCGCGCCGGTGTAGCGCGCAGCGTCGGCTGCGGGAATGTCAGCCTCATGATAACGGATGGTCGCGGCCATGGAAATCTCCAGTCTCGTCTTCGATGTGCTAGCGGTGAACCGCTATAGCGCAGAGACGTCGCCGACGATACCTTTTAGGTGGTAGCCGGCAGCTGGCACGTGGAGATCGACGCGCCATCCAGGGTTAGGTCCGATCCTGATGGCGGCCCATGTGAACACAAGCATCAGGATCGGTATGGCACTCAGTAGCTGCCGCGCGACAGGCAGACGGCCGGGATCGTCTTGGCGATGATCATCATGTCGCTGCGCAGCGACCAGTTCTTGACATAGTGCGTGTCGAGGCCAACGCGTTCTGCATAAGACACGTCGTTGCGACCGCTGACCTGCCAGAGCCCCGTCAGGCCGGGACGGGCCTTGAGGTAGTAGGAAGCCGCGCTTTCATAGAGCATCAGCTCATCTTCCACGACCGGACGAGGGCCAACGATGCTCATCTCACCGCGGATGATGTTGATGAGCTGGGGAAGCTCATCCAGGCTCAGCTTGCGGAGAACCGTGCCGACAGACGTGACACGCGGATCGTCCTGCAGCTTGCGGGTCGCCAGCCACTCCTCGCGCGCCGCCGGGTTCGAATCGAGGTGCTTGCGCAGCACCTGATCGCCATCGACAACCATGGTGCGGAATTTCAGGCAGCGAAAGGTGCGGCCGTTGTGGCCGATGCGAGAATGGCCGTAGAGGGCCGGTCCCTTGTTCGTGAATTTCACCAATGCAACCAGCATGAGAAACACAGGGCTGAGAAAAAGCAAAGCGAGAGAGGCCAGGGCGATATCGAATCCCCGCTTCATAGCGCCACCGGTCGGAGGAAAGGTGCCGGATTTCGCGGCGTTGAAAAAAGCCGAATTGGCCGATCGCGTCGCATACTTCATAGATTGCTCCACTTTTGTTGGCGATTGGTCGGATGCGTCTGGGGAGGTAGATAGGGCTCCATGACGGGGAGTATATCGACGAGAATGGTTTTTTTAAGCCAAATTTTTATAACAGGCAGGACCTTCGAAAAATCCGCCGCGAGTCAGCGAAGCACAAATATTTTTCAAATCGATTTAGGAATTTTTATACGTCATAAGTTTGCTTAATTTTGTGCTAAAAGCAGCGATATAATAAAAATATACGTAATGTATCGGAAAATGCGGTGTGATTTACATCAAATAGACTTTGTAAATTCCGAATGATACAACGAAATACGCCATGCCCGCTACCGACAGCGTTAAAATTTAACGATTTTTGCTGCGCTGCACCGTACTTATTGCGTCGCACTCTTGCTGTAGCGAGGTCGTCACTTTGTAATAATATTTGATCGATGGTTGTGGCGTGAGGCAGTCGCAATCCGTGCCATTTCCTCCGGACGGGGAGGCGAATGGTTTACGACGGGTTAGCTTCGCGATCAATAACAAGGCGCCGTTGTAGAGACTTAATTAATATTGACGCAACTTTTCGTCGTGCTCTTCCAATCTATGCGATGGGATTAAACAAAAAATTTATCGTTCCCGAGCATCTTCATGGCGAACAGACCGTCCGTATCATTGAATTCTACGGCTTGATCAAATAGAGTCGAATGCAGGGCGGAAAGATAACGTCACTGTATTCGATTGGCTCGGAAACGAAACTTATTTCAAGGTGACAATCATGAGTGCGCCACGCGTGTTCGCTGGCATGTTCGTAACGATCATTGTTTTTGCGATCGTTACGTACTGGATGACGGGATCGCTCGTCGTAACCCTTCTCGAATCGATCGCAGCGTTGATACTGCTGCAATTGGGGTATTTTCTATGCGTCGGCTTTCTCGTGTGGAAGCAGGCGAAGCGTAGCGTGTCGATCAAGGTCGGCGAACCCGCTGCCAGCGGCGAGGACAAGCACGCTCACATGGCTGGCGCGCCCTTCAACCAGCCGGGTTCGCTGGGCAACTGAAATGGTTCACGTCGATAAGACGTGAACGGTGCCGTTATGAAAACGGGCGGCTGACAAGCTTCCGGAATGATAGGCCCCGGTGTCAAGATTCAGGCGCTTGCCCTGCGCCTCTGGCGTCTTCACCTGCGTATGGCCATGGACGATAAGCTTCGGCAGCGGCGCGCGACTTTTCAGAAAGCGGTTCCGGATGAAAACCAGATCCTGGTCGCTCTGCTCGGCGATCGAGGCATGCGGGTTGATGCCGGCGTGAACGAAGAGCACGTTCGGAGTGTCCAGCAGGATCGGCATATCCCTTAGAAAGGCGATGTGCTCGGCGGGAAGCGAGCCTCGAATGAATTCATCTAGCTTGCGGGCTGACGGATATTGCCGGACCAGGTGGCTGTAATCCAAGCCGTAGGAAAGCATGGTCGGCTCGGCGCCCATGGCCAGCCATTGCGTCAGCGTGATCTCTCCGTCGACGTAGTCCAGCATCGCTGTCTCGTGATTGCCTGTCAGGCAGATTTTCTCGAAGCCGGCCGGGGCGGGCGCCATCAGGTGGCTGATCACCCTTGCGGAATCCGGACCCCTGTCGACATAGTCGCCGAGCGTGATCAGCAACTTCGGTCCGGAAAATTGGTCTGCGTCGGCAGCGATCGCCGTCTCGAGCGCGACGAGCAGGTCGTAGCGGCCATGGATGTCCCCGATCGCATAGGTGGGAATGCCACCGATATCGCGGTATTCCCGCCGCCGCCTTTCGTCGTATTCCCTGCCTGCCATAAGTGCCTTCATTCTTCGGCGGTGCCGCGCCAGCCTGTTCCTGTCTTGCAGCAGCATTCGCGCATCATCCCGAGAGACGCAATGCCTTGCGGCATAACGTCACCAGGGCATGGCGAGATGCCAAGCGCATGAGGAGAACGCTAGCCGATCCCCGGGGCTTTAGATATAGCTCCTACCTTGATCGGCCAGCATCCGCGCTACATTACGCGGAACCGCCAGTGTGCCGCAGGGAACCGTCATGTTCAATCGCGTCGTAACATCCGCCTTCATCGTCTTGTCCACCGTTGCCATCGCCGGCGATGCCTTTGCTCACGCTCATCTCAAGGCATCGATGCCTGCCGACAAGAGCATGGTCGCTGCGGCTCCAAAGACGCTGAACCTGAGCTTCACCGAAACCCTCAACCTGAAATTTTCGGGCGTGGAAGTTACCGGCCCGGACAAGGCCGTGGTCAAGACCGGTGAGGCAGCGTTGTCGGACAAGGATACCGGCTTGACAGTCCCGGTTCTAGGAACGCTGCCGGCAGGCGATTACACCGTCAAATGGCATGTGCTGTCGACAGACGGGCACAAGACCAGCGGCTCCTTCGGTTTCGTCGTCAAGCCTTGATCGCGCCGACCACGGCGATCGAGATCTGCCGCTTCCTTCACGACAGCGCCTTGCTGGTGCTGTGGGGCACGGCAGCCTTCATTGGTTTCCTTCTGCCCCGTTCGCTTCAGGCCGAGACAGTAAGCCGGCTAAGTTCGCTGCCGGTTGGCGCTGCCGTCCTGTCGCTTGCGACCACGGTCGTGACGTTGCCGCTGCAGGCAGCCTCGATCGGCAGCGGCTGGGGCGATGCCGTCGATTGGGAGACGCTCGGCGCGGTGCTGTTCGACAGCAGCGTTGGCGCCGCCTGGCAGGCACAAGCCGCCGCCGGCGTCGCGCTGTTGCTGGCCTTCGCCGTTGGGCGGAAGCATCGGATGGCAGCCGTTGCCGTCTGTGCAGCAATGGCAATTGCGACGCTGTCGCTTACCGGTCATGCCTCAATGGGGGAGGGGTGGCAGCGGATTGCGCAGCGGAGCAACGACATCGTTCATCTGCTCAGCGGTGGAGCCTGGCTGGGGGCCCTGCTCCCCTTTCTCGTCGTCATGAAAATGCTCGATGTCGCCGAACTGCATGGACCGGCACAACTGGCGCTTCGACGCTTTTCAACGGCGGGTCACGGTGCCGTGGTGCTGGTCGTTGCGACCGGCGTTGTCAATAGCTGGATGGTGCTCGGGCGCTGGCCGACAGACTGGTCAGCGCCTTATCAGCTGATGTTGAGCCTCAAGATCGCCGCCGTTATGGTCATGACCGGTCTTGCCGTCGTCAACCGCTATGTCTTCGTGCCAATCATCGCCCGCAATCCCGCGACCGCCATTCGGGCGATCCGCTTGGCCAGCGTCGTCGAAATCCTCCTCGGCCTTGCGGCTGTCGGGCTGGTGGCGGTGTTCGGAACGCTCGATCCTTTCTAGGGCCACAGCTTCCGATTACCGCTCGCAGCCTTGCGTCAGCAAGTGCCGATCGCTGTCGCACCTGTCGGAGCCGCCAAGGGGCGCCGTGCTGTAACTCGACGAGATAGATCCCGTTATGCGGCCATCGGCCGTCGGGGTCTGGTGCATCATGCTCATGCCGGCAAGCATGACGACCGCCGCGACGACCACGAAGATTTCGCCGAACGAAATCTTCTGGGCAGCAACATGTTCGCGGTAATCCTTTTCGCCTTCGCCGATCGTGTCGTCCCTTTGGGACTGCTCAAAATAATCGCAACATGCCATGTCAATATCTCCGATAGTCAGGCTTCGGTGACAGGCTCCCAGTTGACGCAGCGACGAAGCGTGCTTCGCGCGGCGGGGCGCCTGCTGGACGGCATGTATGGATGCGCGCACAGCAGTTGAAGACCGGATATATAAACGCACTGTTCGAGTTTTTCGCCTAATCTCCAATCGTGCCGCAATATGGCTCATATATGTAAACAATCGCAGCATTTCGCAAATATCGCGCAGAAAAAAGGCCACGCAGAACAGTCTGCGTGGCCTCTTCAAGACGGAAGCTGAAAGCCTATGGCAGCTTAACCGATGGTTCACGGGCCCAGACGCGAAGCTTGCCGATCTCCTCGAAGAAGCTCGCCACGTCCTTGCTGCCGGAGAGGCTGATGGTGCCCTCGTCCAGCGTATCGGCAATTCCAGCCTTCTGCAGGAGAGGCAGAGCGGCCTCTACGTACCCGATATACTTGCAGTGGGAGAAAGCGTCGGCCACGAAATCGCGGGCAGTCGCCTCCTGTACCAGTTCCTCGGTGCCTTCAGGCGAAGTCAACAGCACCACGGCATCGTAGAGAACCGAGGGGCCGCCATCGATCATCTGATGGGCCTGGAGCCACTTGCCGTCGGAGACGGTAACGCCGCCGACCTTCGGGGCGATGACCTCGAAATCGGCCTTGGCAGCAACCACGGCATCGACGACTGCCTTGACCATTGCCGCATCGGCGCCATCGGTCACGAGAATGCCGAGCTTGCGACCTTCGAAACGCATCGGCCCGTTCTTGGCAATGCTGAGTGCCTCCGATTCATCCAGATCCTGGCGGGGAGCGACAGCGGCATCGGCCGGCTTCGGCATTGTCTGCAGCCCGAGCTTGCGCGCAACGGTCGTCGCCAGCGTCTCATCGATATTGAGAAGATGAGAGACCACCCGCTCGCGGATCACCGGGGTCAGCACCTTGCTGAGCTCGAAGGTGATCGCAGCGGCGATGTGGCGCTGCTCCGGGGGCGTCTGGCTGATGTAGAACTGCCGCGCCTGGCTGTAATGGTCGGCGAAGCTCTCCGGGCGCAGGCGCACCTTCTGGCCCTGTTCCTCGGATGGAAAATGGCGGTAGCCGGCCGTCGGCGATTCACGCGGACCTTCGCCCCAGGAATTCGGCTGGTAGTTGGCGCGTCCAGTCGGGTTGTGCATGGCCATATGGCCATCCTGCTGGAAATTGTGGAACGGACATTTCGGCGCGTTGATCGGGATATGGGCGAAGTTCGGGCCGCCGAGACGCTTCAGCTGGGTGTCGAGATAGGAGAAGTTGCGGCCCTGGAGCAGCGGGTCGTTGCTGAAGTCGATGCCGGGGGGAACGTTCTGGGTCATGAAGGCGACCTGCTCGGTTTCCGCAAAGAAATTGTCCGGCATGCGGTCAAGCACGAGCCGGCCGACCGGGACGGGCTTCAGGATTTCCTCCGGGATGAGCTTGGTCGCGTCGAGCACGTCGAAATCGAACTTGTCGGCAAAGTCCTGGTCGAAGAGCTGCACCTGGAGTTCCCATTCCGGGAAGTTGCCCGACTGGATCGCCTGGTAGAGGTCGCGGCGGTGGAAGTCCGGATCGGCGCCGTTGATCTTGACGGCCTCGTTCCAGGCAACCGACTGCAGGCCGAGTTTTGGCTTCCAGTGGAATTTGACGAAGGTCGATTCGTTTGCCGCGTTGACCAAACGGAAGGTATGGACGCCGAAGCCTTCCATGAAGCGGAAGGAGCGGGGGAGGGCGCGGTCGGACATCACCCACATGATCATGTGCATGCTTTCCGGCGTCAGGCTGATGAAGTCCCAGAAATTGTCATGGGCGGACTGGGCCTGCGGGAAACCCTTGTCGGGCTCGGGCTTGACCGCGTGGATGACGTCGGGAAACTTGATCGCATCCTGGATGAAGAAGACCGGGATGTTGTTGCCGACCAGATCCCAGTTGCCTTCCTTGGTGTAGATCTTGACGGCAAAGCCGCGCACGTCGCGTGCAAGGTCGAAGGAGCCCTTGCTGCCGGCAACGGTCGAAAAGCGGACGAAGGCGGGGGTCTTTTCACCAGGCCTCTGGAAGAGATCGGCGCGGGTGTAATCGGCAAGCGATTCATAGGTCTCGAAATAGCCGTGCGCGCCATAGCCGCGCGCGTGAACGACGCGTTCCGGGATTCGCTCGTGATCGAAGTGGAACATCTTCTCGCGAAAATGAAAGTCGTCGATCAGGGCAGGGCCACGGGCGCCGACCTTCAGCGTGTTCTGGTCGTCGGACACAGGGCCGCCCTGTGAGGTGGTAAGAACAGGCGTATCGCCTTCCGCGATCTGATGCAGCTCACCGCCGTTGCCACGGCTGAGGGTCTGGTCGTGAATGGTCACCTTGTCGGAGACAAAGCTGTTCGTCGGTTTCTTGGCCATCGGGCGCTCCGGTCATGGGGGGTACTCCTATCCAAACCAAGACGTCGCGGTTTCGTTCCCGACCATTCCACCGGCAATCAGCCTGATGCAAAAAAAGCCGGCCGCAAAGGGCCGGCTCTCTATCTCACCCGTCGCAGATTAGATGCGCGGATTGTTGGTGCCGTAGCGATTGCGCTCGGCGTCGACCTGGGTCGGCGTATAGGGGTCGAGCGTGTCGTCGAACTTGTTCCAGCCGTCAGCGGTGTAGGCTGTGCGACGGTCGGTGACGTTGACGCGGCGCGAGCGGTCGAGGATGGCTTCGGCCGAAATGGCCTGATCTTCTTCAACCTGAGCTGTTACCAGAGTGCCGCCACGGCGAACGCCTTCAGCATAGACATGGGCGTCTTCTTCAGGCACGCCGGAGCTCACCAAAGCTCCCACGACGCCGCCTGCGGCACCGCCTACTACGGCACCGGCAACTGCGCCGGTAAGCGTTGCGACCAGCCAACCGGCAGCCACGACAGGGCCAACGCCCGGGATGGCAAGCATGCCGAGGCCGGTCAGCAGGCCGCCCGCGCCGCCGGCAACGGCGCCGATGCCAACACCGGTTCCTGCGCCTTCGGCTGCGTGGTTGCCATGCTCTTCAACCGTGCGGCCGTTGCCGTTGTTGGAGACGATGCTGATGTCCTTGGACGCAATGCCGGCAGCTTCGAGCTGTCCGACTGCAGCCTTGGCGTCATCGTAATTGTCAAACAGACCTGTGACGTTTCTCATTGTATTTCCTTCCTAAATTGGTTTTCTTGATGAATTCACTTGGCCTGGACGACATTGCCCTGATAGTCGAGCGCTACCTGAACAGGCTTGGCATCCTTGTTGGCGGTCGCACGCCAGATGCCCTGGTCATCGAGCTTGAGGTCCATGACGTCGGCGAAGCCTGCGGCTTCAATGCGCGACTTTGCCTGGCTCTCAGTGAAGCTGTTCTTGCCCTGAACAGGCGCGCCGGCATTGGTGGTCGCGGGCGTTGCGACGGCCGGGGTGTCCTGCGATGTCGTCGGCGTCTGGCTCTGTGCGAAGGCCACCGATGTGGTCATCAGGGCTGCGATCGACGTCAGCAAAATCTTCTTCATCTGGTGTTTCCTCGTTTAAAATTCTTGTTGATCGTTGGTGCCACCTTCTAAACCAGTACGCGGATGAGTTGTTCCACGCGCCGTCGCGAAAAGCGCGTCATGGGTGTTCGTGCTTGTTTGATGAGGAGATGCCGGTGGGCAATGGCGGGGCCAGATTTCTTCCGTCCATGGCTCGCTGGGCAAAGAAATGGCGTTGCAGCGTTCTTAAATCCAGGTGCTCAGGGAAAACCGTGCGATTGCGGGAAACCTTATGGTTGACACCACGTTAAAGCCATCGATGAGGATGGTGACATAGATGAACCCGACCCAGCAGAGACAGAACTTTCACGCAAACGCCAATTCACAGGGCGACGCCGAGGTGTTGCGGGAGGCCCGCGATCTCGTCGATCAGTTCCTGCGACATTTGAAGCTCGCCCATCTCGGCCTCGACGTGGTCGACATCGGCGACCTGCCATTTCGAAAGCCTCTGCTGGTCAGCGCTATAAGGTTGTTGATCGCCAACGAGAACTCGCAGACGACGCGACAGCAACTGCGCAAGGTTGGTCTGTCGCTGGCGGCCTACCAGGAGAATGTCGGCGAGCGCATGACGATCCGGCCGGCAGGCGCTGAAGCGTCGATGTCGGAGGAGGCGCTCCAGGCGTTGATGCAGAAGCATCGGCACCAGATCGCCCGCATCGATCGCGCTTTTGCCCTGATGGCCGCCGAACGGACCCGTCTCGACGATCTGTTCCAGGAATCCGTGCGGGTGGCCGAGCGACGGGAGAGCAACGCTGCGGCGGCAGCCCGCCGATCCAGCTTCGATTCCGCCGGCACCTATTCGCCCTATCTCTGAGATCGGCGTCGGTCGATCGCCCGACCCTATCATTCCAATAAAATGCCGCCATTACGGCGGCATTTGTTTTGCAATGGGCTGCTGCCAAGGCGCTATTACGCTCCGAGGCTGCTCACGACTTCGCGGCCTGCGCGGGCAACGGCTTCGGCGTTGATGTCAAACTTCCGGTAGACGTCGTCGATCTTGCCGGATGCGCCGAAGTCATGCATGCCGACGAATTTTCCGTCGAGGCCGATGTAGCGGTCCCAGCTGTCCTGAACGGCCGCCTCGACGGCGACGCGGGCGCGCGTTTCGCCCAGCACGGACGCCTTGTAGGCGGAATCCTGCTTCTCGAACAACAGTCTGCAAGGCATGGAGACGACAGCCGTCGGAATGCCTTCGCCCTGCAGCATGTCTCTCGCCTGCACGGCCAGGTGCAGTTCGGAGCCTGTTGCGAGGATCGTCAGCTTGCGGGGCCCGCCTTCCGCCTCGAGCAGCACATAGCCGCCCTTGGCCGAGAGGTTTTCCGTGCCGGGATCACGCCGGAGCAGCGGCATCGGCTGGCGGGAGAGGGCGATCAGCGCCGCCTGGCGGGGTTGATTGAGAATGGATTCCCAGCACTCCGCGGTTTCGATCGAATCGCCGGGGCGGTAGACGGCGAGCTTCGGAATGGCGCGCAATGCGCTGAGATGCTCGACCGGCTGGTGGGTCGGCCCATCTTCGCCGAGGCCGATGGAATCATGGGTCATGACGAAGATCGTGCGCACGTCCATCATGGCAGCCAGGCGGATCGAGGGGCGGCAATAGTCCGAGAAGGTCAGGAAAGTGCCGCCATAGGGAACGAGACCGCCGTGCAAGGCGATGCCGTTCATCGCCGCCGCCATGCCGTGCTCGCGCACGCCGTAGTGGATATAGGAGCCGGTGAATTCGCCGGCCGGGATCTCGACCTGGTTTTTCGCCTTGGTGTTGTTTGACGGGGTGAGGTCGGCCGAGCCGCCGAGCATCTCGGGGATGGCGTCGAACAGATGATTGAGGACGATGCCGCTCGCCTGGCGGGTGGCCAGATCCTTTTCGCTGCCGAGCAATTCGGTCTTTGCCGCCGTCACCGCCTTTTTCCAATCGGCCGGCAGTTCGCCCTTCATGCGGCGGTCGAAATCGTCGCCTTGGCCGTTGGGCGCATTCTTCACGCGATCGGCCCAGGCCATGCGGGCGTCGCGTCCCTTGGCGCCGATCGCGCGCCAGGCATCGAGCAGCGGCTGCGGGATTTCAAAAGGCGCGGCGTCCCACTTGAGCAGGCGGCGGGCGCCGGCGATCTCTTCTTCGCCCGGGGCGTCGCTATGCGCCTTCTGGGTGCCGGCCTTGGTCGGGAAGCCGAAGCCGATGACCGTCTTGCAGGAGATCATCGACGGCTTGTCGATGACTTTCTGGGCCTCGATGATGGCCGCGCGGATGGCATCGGTGTCGTGGCCGTCGATTTCCTGCACATGCCAGTTGGAGGCGCGGAAGCGGGCCACCTGGTCGTCGGATTCGGACAGATTGACGGCGCCGTCGATGGTGATCGAATTGTTGTCGAAGAAGGCGATCAGACGGCCGAGCTTGCGGTGGCCGGCGAGCGAGACGGCCTCATGGCTGATGCCCTCCATCAGGCAACCGTCACCCATGAACACATAGGTGAAATGGTCGACGAGCGCGTCGCCGAATTTCGCGTTCATGATGCGCTCAGCAAAGGCAAGGCCGACGGAATTCGCCAGACCCTGGCCGAGCGGGCCCGTGGTGGTCTCGATGCCGGGGGCAAGGTGGTATTCGGGATGGCCCGGCGTACGACTGTCGATCTGGCGAAAGTTCTTGATCTCGTCGATGGTCATTTCCTTGACGCCGGTCAGGTACAACAGGCTGTAGAGCAGCATCGAGCCGTGGCCGTTGGAGATCAGGAATCGGTCGCGGTCGAACCAGTGCGGGTCGGCGGCATCGAACTTCATGAATTCGGAAAACAGGACCGTGGCGATATCGGCCATGCCCATCGGCATGCCGGGATGGCCGCTCTTTGCCTTCTGCACGGCGTCCATCGACAGGAAGCGGATGCAATCGGCCATATCGCGCAGGTGCTGGTCGCGAGGGGCCGGGACTGTTTTTTCAGCCTGAACGGGGGATTGGGTTGCCATGGAGATGCTCCGAATTTCGTGCGTTGACGATTGTTCTGCCGCGCGGCCGGGCCGTGGGCTGGTCCTCAGGAAGATATAGCCAGGCTGCGGATTTCAACCGTCCTCCGTAAAAGGTGAACGGATGAGGCCGCTGCCCTATCGCCGTGATCGACCATCATTGCCCAATGCCCGGCCAGTTTCCGGCTGTTTTCCAGCCGGAAGCGCTGCCTTCGCCGTCAGCGTGGCACGGCTTCCGGGGTCACACGCATGGCCATGGCCGGCATGGGGATGCCCGCTGGCTCGCGAAGGCTGGTCCTCGCGTCCTCGGTTCTCACCATATAATCGCGCGCCAGCGGCAGGGCTGAGACGTGCTTGGTCAGTTGCAGCTGCCAGTTCATGTGCCCCATGCGGCGGAAGGCGAGTTCGGAGCCGACGAGGTAGAATTCGAACATCCGGCAAAAGCGCTCGTCGTAGAGCTTGGCAAGCGTCGCCCGATGCCTTGCAAAGCGCTGACGCCAATGCTCCAGCGTCTTGGCATAGTGCAGGCGCAGGACCTCGATATCGGTCGCCCAGAGGCCGGATTTCTCAACCACCGAAAGGACTTCGGACAGCGCCGGCGAATAGCCGCCGGGAAAGATGTACTTGGCAATCCAGGGGTTGGTACTGCCGGGACCATCGGCGCGACCGATCGCATGGATCAGTGCTACGCCATCTTCCTTCAGCATGCCGCGTACGGTGTCGAAAAAGGTCTTGAAATGGTTGATGCCGACATGTTCGAACATGCCGACCGAAACGACGCGATCCACCGGCCTCGTCCAGTTGCGATAGTCCATCAGCTCGAAGCGGACGCGGTCTTCGAGGCCTGCCTCCTTGGCGCGGGCCCTGGCGGCCTGCAACTGCTCGGTGGAGAGCGTCAGGCCCGTGACCTTGGCGTCGAACTCACGGGCGAGATAGAGCGCCATGCCGCCCCATCCGCAGCCGATGTCGACGATCTCGAGGTCCGGACGGTCGAGCCGGAGTTTGGCGGCGATATGCAGCTTCTTCTTCAGCTGCGCTTCTTCCAGCGTTTCGTTGCCCTCCGGGAAGTAGGCGCAGGAATATTGGCGATCCTCGTCGAGCATCAAAGAATATAGCCGGGCATCGAGATCGTAATGATGGGCGACGTTTCGGCGGGAGCGGCTGGCAAAGTTCCACTGGTCGAAGTGGCGGCGCAGCCAGCGGACCTTTTCCATCAGCTTGTCGAGCGGATGGCTGCCGCCCTCCATCGTATTCATCACCAGGAAATCGAGCGTGGCGAAGAGGCTGCCTTCAGCCGGCTCGAGGTCGCCGTCCATATAAGCCTCACCCAGCGCCAGAGCCGGGTTCAGGAACAGGCGGCGCTCGGCGCGCCGGGTTCGTATTGTCATGGCCGCCTTGGGTTCGCCGCCGGTGCCGAAGGCGCGAACGCTGCCGTTTGGAAAGGTGACGGTTAACGTGCCGACCTTGATGAGATGTGTGAGTGCTGCCTCTAAAAGCATGAGCCTGACCTATCTTTTTGAATATGGTCCGCCGCTATTTCCCACCTCGGAAATTATGAGGGCTGGAGGTGCCGTCGAAATGCGACGCAAGAAAAATATGGGAATTTGCGAAAGGCTGCGGGCGCTGCGTCCGCAGGAAGGCGGCTAGCCGGTGAGGAAAGAGAGGGTGATCGAAAGTCCGGCATCGTTCGAGCCGGGTCGGGGACAATATGAGCTTGATGTCATGGGGGAACTCCATTTGTCAGGGCGACATATGAGGTCGTCGGGGATGAACGTCGGGCGGGGCGGCACCAAGGTCATTGGCACCTCCCGACGGTAGGCATGGCGGCAAAGGGGTGGGCGGTAAGGGCGATTTCAACGACCCGCCTCAGGTCGGCGCGGCTGCGGCCGGATTTTGCCTGGCAGGCGGTGCCGAGCGCCAGCGTTACTACGAAACGGGCGGCATCGGCGGCGTCGGCATCCTCAGGAAAATCGCCGGCCGCTTGGGCAACCAGAAGGCGCGCGCAAAGGGCGATTTCGATGCCGATGCGCCGATCGACCAACGTCTTGCGAATCGGCTCGGCTTCGTCGGAGCAGGCTACGGCGCCATTGAGAGCAAGGCAGCCGGTCGGCGTTTCGCCGTGGGTCTGGGCGTCTACATAGCCGAGCAGCAATTTCTCGACGGCCAGTCTGGCCGAGGGCTCGGCCAGCGAATCGGAGATGAAGCCCATATATTCCGCATCGTAAAAATGCAGAGCGCGGCGGAAAAGCTCTTCCTTGTTGCCGAAGGTACCGTAAAGGCTGGGCCGTGTTATGCCCATCGCCTCGGTCAGCTCAGTGACCGAGGTGCCATCATAGCCCTTCTCCCAGAACAGACGAACTGCGCGGGACAGGGCCTCGTCGGCATCGAATTCCTTGGGACGCGCCATGATAGCTGTCGATCTCCGTCGGAGTTACGTACCGATAGGTATGTAACGTTCTGGGTGGCTCGTCTAGAGGGCTTGGCGCGTAAACAGCGCTGGATCGCCACGGGTCAGTTTGACACGGTCAGTCGACACAGCATTGAATCCCGGCCCATTCCCATTATTTCCGGCAGGTGACGGACGGGATGTTCGACCAATTGGCGCATCCCCCTTGCTCTTGATCAGCTAGGTGGCTGTTGATAGGGGGCGTTGCCGGGGTAGGTCGCCTGCGGTACGCAATAGCCAAGACGTCTCGAATCGGAGCCAAGATGGACAACGTCGAAATCAATAGCCGTAGCGAATTCGCGCTCTGGGCCATCCAACGCGCGCAGGAAATCGTTCGCAACGAGGGCTCCGCCCTGGCCTTGTCGGCCCGCGACATGGATGAGGCTGGGCTGCAGCAGAACGGCGCCGCACTCGGCAAGGCTATCGCTGATGCCATGCTGGAAGTGTTCGATGGGCTGCTCGTCGAGTAGCGACTGACGTCAGAGGCTTCTCACTCTTCACCTACCATTGCAGGTTGGATGTGACAGCCCTATTTCCATCCGGGTGCAGGGTTCTACGGGTGCGGTGGCGAGTTAATGTCGCCCACGGTTAGATGTCGAACTGGCTGCGTGTGGAATAAATTAGGGAAGTTGTCATGCACGTTACGTATCATGTTGCCGAACACGACGAAGGCTGGGGCTATCGGCTGGGCGACGTCTGGTCGGAAACCTTTCCGGACCACGCTCAGGCGCTGAACGCCGCTAAGGACGCGGCCAAGCGTCAGCAGATCGGCGGCCAGGACGCGGAGATCAGCTACCAGACCGCCGATGGCAGCTGGAAGACCGAATCGGCCAGCGGTGGCGACCGTCCGGAAGCCGACGTCGAAGACGACGGCTGACCACAAGGGCGCAGCAGATAGCAGCGCCAGGGCGCAGCAGATGGCTGCCGCGCCGATATCGAAGGGCATGGGTGCAACATGGCTGTCGGGATGCGGTTTGCTTTGAGAAACAGGACGAGGGGTGCCGCGCACGCCGGCGATGAACATCGCCGCGGCGCGACACCGATTGCAATGGCGGCTCTTGCCGTGGGTCTAGCCTGCGCGGCCCCGACGGTCTCCCGGGCAGCGGATTGCGGGACTTCCCCCGAGGCAGGGCTCGACTGGAGCGAGTGCAGCAAGAACAACCTCATGCTGGAGCACAGCGATCTCAAGGGTGCCAATCTGGCGGGGACTAACCTGTCCGTTACGGGGCTCTCCGATTCCAATCTAGACGGCGCGCATCTGGAAAAGGCAAACCTCACCCGCGCCTGGTTTACAGGGTCGAGCATGAAGAAGGCCGATCTCGACCGTGTGCTCGCCTACCGCAGCGGCTTTGCCAAGGTGACAGCTGATGGCTCCACCTTTGCCAGCGCCGAATTGCAACGCGCCAATTTTGCCGGCGCTCACCTGACGGGCGTGGACTTCCAGAAGGCCGAGCTTGGTCGGGCCAATTTCGAAAAGGCGGTGGTAACGGGCGCGAACTTCAAGCTCGCCAATCTTTCCCGTGCCAATTTTAGCGGTGTGACCTTCGAGGCGCCGATGAATTTCGATCGCGCCTTCATGTTTCTCACCAATATCGCCGGGCTGGACCTTTCCAATGCGAAAGGGTTGCTGCAGCCGCAGATCGACCTTGCCTGCGGCGACGACAAGACCAAGCTGCCCCAGGGGCTGAACAAGCCTTCCGACTGGCCTTGCGGCGCGGATTAAGAAGCGCGGCCGTCGCTATTTTTTGGAGATCGTCGTGAATTTCGTGCCGCGCACCCGGACGGTGATCAGGCAGGGTTCGCTGTCGGTGCGGTCGCAGAACCGGGGGTGCATCTTCATGACCAGCACCATGTTTCCAAAACGCATGATGAAATCGTAGCTGTAGATCTGCGCCGTAGCGATCATCAGATAGCCGCCGGTATCGACCTGGATGTAGAAATTGTGCGGGCATCCATCGTCGGTGCAGTCGGGGCCTTTTTCACCCTTGCAGGTGATCTCGCCCTCGTTGATGACGATATCGCCACGCTTGTCGTTGTTGATGTCCTGCTGGGTCACGAAACCCTCGCCGAAGCTGACGTCGGGTCCGCAACGCTTGGTGAAGTGTTCCTTCTCGAAGGCAACGGGATCGGTCAGCAAGGCCTGCTGGGCATTGGCGATAGCGGGCGCGACGATAAAAGCCACGATGTTCAAAAGCACAGCAAAAAGCAATTTCACCGAATAGACCTCGCAAAAACAGCCGCCGACGTCACTCCGTCGCGGCGCATGCGTTACAGTTAGGCGTCCCCGCTTGCGCCGCCCTTGCCTCCATGATCCATTGCGGCATTGCAGCCGATCTTTTCGTGGGGCCATTCATGTCGCTACTGTCGTTCCTCGATTATGCCGGCGTTGCCGTCTTTGCCGCCACCGGCGCGCTGTCCGCCTCCCGCAAGCAGCTCGACATCATCGGCTTCCTGTTCCTGGCCGCCGTCACCGGGATCGGCGGCGGAACGCTTCGCGACATCGTGCTCGGTCGGCTGCCGGTGTTCTGGGTGCTCAACCCGACCTACATCCTGGTTTGCTGTGTGATCGGCGTCATCGTCTATTTTACCGCGCATCTGTTCGAATCGCGCTACCGGCTGCTGATCTGGCTCGATGCGGTGGGGCTGGCTGCCTATTGCGTCATGGGGGCTGCCAAGGGCCTGGCGGCCACGGGCTCGCCAACGGTTGCCATCGTTACCGGCACGCTGACCGCCACTTTTGGCGGCATCCTGCGCGATATGATCAGCAATGAACCATCGGTGCTGCTGCGGCCGGAAATCTATGTGACAGCGGCGCTGATCGGTGCCTGCGTCTTCGTCGCCGCCAATGCCACGGCGATGCCGCTATTTTTGGCTTCGGCGCTTGGGGTAACGGCCGCCTTCGTGGTGCGTGGCGGTGCGCTCTGGTTCGGCTGGACCATTCCTGGATACCGGCCGAGGCCGGGTCGCCATCCGGATGACGTTATGTGATTGGTTGCCCAGCGCCTAGCGCTGCATGGGCCGCAGGCGGATGACGACGTCGACATGGGCAATTTCCATGCCTTCAGGCGGTTCCGGCAGATTGTCGATCACCAGATTGTTGATCGGTATATCCAGCACTTCGTTGTGGCCTTCGACGAAGAAGTGGTGGTGATCGGAGACGTTGGTGTCGAAATAGGTGCGAGCGCTCTCGACTGCCAGCACGCGGATCAGGCCGGCTTCGGTAAACTGATGCAGGGTGTTGTACACTGTGGCCAGAGACACCGGTACCTTGGCGGCGACGGCTTCCTCGTGCAGTTCCTCGACCGTCAGATGGCGGTCGCCCTTGGCAAACAGCAGGTCGCCCAAGGCTACGCGCTGCCGTGTCGGCCTGAGGCCCGCCATGCGCAGTCTGGTCTCTATCGCCAACTCGGCTGTATCAGCCATTCAAAACTCCAAAGCCGTTCTTCCGACTATTCTTGACTGTATCATATATCTTTTGCGTTGCGCGCTTTCAATAGTTTCGGTGGGGACAATGACGGGCAAAAAGCCGCATTGTCGGGCTTTTACGCCATTTGCCTCTTTCAGCGGCCTTGGGGTTCCTGTATGCGACCACCACATAAAGGTGAAACGTGCCCTATCGGTGGCCGGAATGCAGTAGGCAATGCTAACGCTTCATTTTCCGCCGATCTTACACTAACCTCACTCTCCATCGGCATTCATGCGGGGGAAACGGATTTTTATGACGACGAAACCATCCAGCTTCAACTACGAGGAAGTCCTGAGCTGCGCGCGCGGCGAGCTGTTCGGTCCGGGCAATGCGCAATTGCCGCTGCCGCCGATGCTGATGGTGCATCGCATAACCGACATCTCAGAGACAGGCGGCGCCTTCGACAAGGGTTATGTGCGCGCCGAATATGACGTGCGCCCGGATGACTGGTATTTCCCGTGCCACTTCGCCGGCAATCCGATCATGCCCGGCTGCCTCGGCCTTGATGGCATGTGGCAGTTGACGGGCTTCTTCCTCGGCTGGCTCGGCGAGCCCGGACGCGGCATGGCGCTGTCCACGGGAGAAGTCAAATTCAAGGGAATGGTTCGGCCGACCACCAAGCTGCTGGAGTATGGCATCGATTTCAAGCGCGTCATGCGCGGGCGGATGGTGCTCGGCACAGCCGATGGCTGGATGAAGGCCGACGGCGAGGAAATTTACAGGGCAAGCGACCTTCGGGTCGGCCTTTCCAAGGACAAAGCTGAGTGATTGGCGTTTAGGCGCAGATCCTCTATGCATCCACGCAATTCGACATCAACGAAAAGGTCCAACACATGAGACGGGTCGTAGTCACAGGTCTTGGTATTGTCTCTTCCATCGGAAACGATGCCGCCGAAGTCACCGCCTCGCTGCGCGAGACCAAGTCCGGCATTTCGTTTTCGCCGGACTTTGCCGAACATGGCTTCAAATGCCATGTCTGGGGCAAGCCGTCGCTCGATCCGACCGAGCTGGTCGATCGCCGCGCCATGCGCTTCCTCAGCCAGGGCGGTGCGTGGAATCATGTCGCGATGAAGCAGGCGATCGCCGATTCAGGCCTCGAGGAGTCCGATATCGGCGGCAACGAGCGCACCGGCATCATCATGGGTTCGGGCGGACCATCGACCCGCACGCTGATCGAGGCTGCCGACATCACCATCAAGAACAACAGCCCGAAGCGCATCGGCCCATTTGCCGTTCCGAAGGCCATGTCGTCGACGGCGTCGGCGACGCTTGCCACCTGGTTCAAGATCCACGGCGTCAACTACTCGATCTCGTCCGCCTGCTCGACCTCGGCCCATTGCATCGGCAATGCCATGGAAATGATCCAGTGGGGCAAGCAGGACGTGATGTTCGCCGGTGGCCATGAGGATCTCGACTGGACGATGTCGAACCTGTTCGATGCCATGGGCGCCATGTCATCGAAGTACAACGACACCCCGTCGACCGCCTCGCGCGCCTACGACGTCAGCCGCGACGGCTTCGTCATTGCCGGCGGTGCTGGTGTGCTGGTGCTCGAAGAGCTGGAGCATGCCAAGGCGCGCGGCGCCAAGATCTATTGCGAAATCACCGGCTATGGTGCCACTTCTGACGGCTACGACATGGTCGCACCGTCGGGCGAGGGCGCTATCCGCTGCATGCGCCAGGCGTTGAAGACGGTTGACGGCGACGTCGACTACATCAATACCCACGGCACATCGACACCGGTCGGCGACAGCAAGGAAATCGGCGCCATCCGCGAAGTGTTCGGCGACAAGATCCCGCCGATCCAGTCCACCAAGTCGCAGACCGGCCATTCGCTGGGCGCTGCCGGCGTCCAGGAATCGATCTATTCGATCCTGATGATGCAGGAGCGCTTCATCGGCGAGAGTGCCCATATCACTGAACTCGACCCGGAATTTGCCGGTGTGCCGATCGTGCGCAAGCGCATCGACAACGCCCGGATGGATACGGTGCTTTCCAACTCCTTCGGCTTCGGCGGGACCAACGCTACGCTCGTGTTCCAGCGCCATAACGGATAAATCAATGACCGGAATTATGCAGGGTAAGCGCGGCCTCATCATGGGTGTCGCAAACAATCACTCCATCGCCTGGGGTATTTCCAAGGCGCTGGCGGCCCAAGGCGCGGAACTGGCCTTCACCTACCAGGGAGATGCGCTGGGCAAGCGGGTCAAGCCGCTGGCCGCCGAACTGGGGTCCGATTTCGTTCTGCCCTGCGATGTTGAGGATGTCGCATCGGTCGATGGTGTCATCGATGCCCTCAAGAGCCGCTGGGGCAGCGTCGACTTCGTCGTCCACGCCATCGGCTTTTCCGACAAGAACGAGCTCAAGGGTCTCTACGCCAACACCACGCGCGAAAATTTCTCGCGCACCATGGTGATCTCCTGCTTCTCCTTCACGGAAATCGCCAAGCGCATTGCCGGGCTGATGACCGAAGGCGGCAGCATGCTGACGCTAACCTATAACGGCTCCTCGCGCGTTATTCCGAACTACAACGTCATGGGCGTCGCCAAGGCCGCGCTTGAGGCTTCGGTGCGCTATTTGGCTGCTGATTACGGTCCACGCGGCATTCGCGTCAACGCCATCTCGGCGGGCCCGATCCGCACGCTTGCCGGTGCCGGCATTGCAGACGCCCGGGCTATCCTGTCGTGGAACCAGCACAACTCACCGCTGCGCAAGACCGTCACCATCGACAATGTCGGTAGTTCGGCACTCTATCTGCTGTCCGATCTTTCGGCTGGCGTCACGGGTGAAATCCACCACGTCGATTCCGGCTACAACATTACCTCGATGCCGACGCTCGAAACGCTGACACGTGCGGAAATCGACTGACATCCTCCAAGGGGCCGGCGCGGTTTTGCATCGGCCCCGATTTTTTCAGAGCCTTATCTTCTTTCCAGAGCTGCCGCAGCTTTCATGGACGAGGTCACCCGTAAACAGGGTTCTCTGGCCCGATCGTTATGTGGCCGTTGAGGACCGCGATCGTGACGGCGTGAAGCCGGTTTTTCGCCCCCAGCCTCTCTTCGACGTCCTTCATGAGCTTGTCGACTTCCCTATGGGACAGCCCAAGCGTTTCGCAAATGTCCTCGCCGCGGCAACCTTCCGAGATCAACTGAAGCACATCTTTTTCCAGGGAAGACAACTCTATCGCCGGACGTTTGCCGTCCGTCGATATCTTAAGCTTGGGCATGGCGGATCGCTAATCAAGGGTGCAAGAAGACAGGCTGTTCAGATGCCGCTAGAAAAGGTGCACGTGACAACCAATGCTGAGACCGTTGCCTACTACGGTCGTCGGTAGCTGTCTTTAACGCTGCACGCCATAAATTTATCTTCAGGCGCGGCGTGCCGTTCCTCGCCAGCCCCTTAGCCGCCTATCATTTGCCGATTTACAGAAAAGCGTCAAGATTTCTCATTGAGACGTTGCGCAGAGCGCTCCGCGTCACCCTGCGGGCCCTGGCGAACGGCCTTGGGCGCGGCGCCATACCAGCGGTAAACCGATCGGGTGAAAGCACTCGGCGCCGAATAGCCCAGACGATAGGCGATGGCGGCGATCGACAGGCTGCTATCGCGAAGCAATGCCAGTCCAAGCCGCCGTCGTTCCTCGTCTCGCAGTTCGTTGAGCGTCGTCCCGTGGTCGGCAAGTCGGCGTTGGAAGGTCCGTTCGGACAGCCCGAAATAGGCGGAGATTCGATCAAGCGCCAGCGTCGGCTCGGCGATCCGCTGCCGGATGTACCGGCGCACCTGGTCGACGAATGCCTCCTCATCGATCGCCATGTCGGACTGGAGGGCGCGAAGCTGAATGTCCATCAGCTTGAACAGCGTCTCGTCTCCCTGCGGATTGGGGTGGTCAAGCAGCCGCGCTGGCACGTGCAGGCTGTTGACGGGCATGCCAAACGAAATCTGGCGGCTGATCTGCTGGCGGAAGAGGGCTGTATGCCGCGGGCGTGGTCGCTGCAGGCCGACAGCCACCGTTGCCTCTACCGTGCCGATTATGGCGCGCAGGTGGCGCAGGTGGAGCGCGACGATGAGGTCGACATACTGGTCACGCTTGGCCACCAGCGGAGACAGGGTCCAGGACAGGACCGCGTCAATCTCGCCGATGTCGAGCCGGACGCTGCGGGCCTGCGACGCGAAGGCCAGATGGTCCGCGAGAAACTGCAAGAAATGGCGCACCGTCGGCGCGGTCATCATCCCATAGCCGAACGGGCCGCTTGAGCCGAGGGTGAATGTCGCCGCGTATTTGAGGGCTAAGCTTTCGTCATCGGCCATCAAGGCACAGGTCTCGAACAGCCGGCACATTCGATCGAGGCTGATGCGGGCTGTGAGGCTCTGCAGGTCGTCCGGGTGGATGTGGAGCGCCCTGCAGATCGGAATTATATCGATACCATAGCCATCGGCGAAAGATGCCAGTGTGGAGCCCACACCGGCAACGGTCATCAACTCATCGTTGATTCTTTCATTAGACATTTATCTTCTGGCGTTAGGCGTTAAATTTTTGTCGCCAAAAGATAGTCTTCGGTATCAACAGTTGTCGAGCTTATAATTAGCTACTTCAACTTTAGTAACAGATTGTGCGCTAACGAAGCCTATTTGCTTGCCCACAAAACCTTGAAGCGCGCATTGCGGCAGGTCTCGCCGCTGTGCTTGAACAATCCCGCCAAGACCGGTTCATAGGGCAGGCCGCGGTTGGCGACCAGCAGCAGCCGTCCACCACTGCGGATGGCGGTCGCCGCCGTCTTGATCAGGGCCTGTCCGAGCGAAGGTTCGGCGGCGTGGCCCTCGTGGAAGGGCGGGTTCATGATGACCAGGTCGTATTTGTCGCGAACGGATTCTCCGACAAGATCGTGCCAGAAGAAGCGAGCGGCGATGTTCGGGATGTTGGCGGCGAGATTGGCTTTGGCCGCTTCGAGGGCGGCGTGGTCGGCCTCGTAGAGGTCGATCCGGCCGAGACGGGGCGAGCGGGTTCCCATTTCGACGGCAAGATATCCCCAGCCCGCGCCGAAATCTGCGACATCGCCGGTGAAGTCGGTGGGCAGGCGGGAAGCCAGGAGCTCTGAGCCGGCGTCGATGCGCTCATGCGAGAACATCCCCGGCGCGGTGGTGAAGCGTCCGTCGATGCGCGTGGCGGGCTTTTGCAGCTTGGCAAGCATCGGGGCAGTCTCTTCCGGGCGGCCGAACCAGAAGGCGACGCCATGATATTTCGGCATGTGGTCGAGCGCGAGGCCGAGGCCCTCGATGCGCTTGCGCAGCGAGGCGATGCCGTCTTCCTTGCCGCCGGCAACCAGGATCAGGCCGCCGAGCTTCACGCGGGCCAGCGCTTCGGCGATGTTGGCCTCGTTCTCGCCCTTGTGCTTGGTGCAGAGGACGAGCGCGCCGTCGTAATCGGTGCCTTCGATGTCGGGCGTCGCTTCGATGCGGGCCGCCTGCAGCTGGCGATAGAGCGGGCGGAAGCCCTGGACTGCGGTCAGCGTTGCCAGAAACTCGGGCGGTAGCGCGAAGCCGGCCTCGGCGCCGAGAAACAATATGCGTTCGCCTTCGCCGGGTGCTGCCACGGTGGCGGATGCAAAGGGATGGAACAGGGTCTTCAGGGCGTCGCGGCTCATGGCTTATCTCGTGTCAAAGGCGGATAGAAAAGGGGCGCGGAACTTGTCCCGCGCCCCGGAGATGCATGCGAAGGCGCAGCTTATTCGGCTGCGGCATCCTTCTTTTCGCCGACGATTTCCTGGCCGGTGGCCTGGTCGACGACCTTCATCGACAGGCGAACCTTGCCGCGCTCGTCGAAGCCGAGCAGCTTGACCCAGACCTTCTGGCCTTCCTTGACGACATCGGTCGTCTTGGCAACGCGGTCGCCGGCGAGCTGCGAAATGTGCACCAGGCCGTCGCGTGCGCCGAAGAAGTTGACGAAAGCGCCGAAGTCGGCGGTCTTGACGACCGTGCCTTCGTAGATCTGGTTGATTTCAGGCTCGGCAACGATCGAGTGGATCCACTTGCGGGCCGCTTCGATTTCCTTGCCGGAAGAAGACGCGATCTTGATCGTGCCATCGTCTTCGATGTTGATCTTGGCGCCGGTCTTTTCGACGATTTCGCGGATAACCTTGCCGCCGGAGCCGATGACTTCACGGATCTTGTCGACCGGGATGTTCATGACTTCGATGCGCGGAGCGAATTCGCCGAGCTGGCCGCGGCCTTCGGAGATGGCGTTGGACATTTCGCCGAGGATGTGGAGACGGCCGTCCTTCGCCTGGTTCAGCGCGACGTTCATGATCTCTTCGGTGATGCCTTCGATCTTGATGTCCATCTGGAGGGCGGTGATGCCACCTTCCGTGCCGGCAACCTTGAAGTCCATGTCGCCGAGATGATCTTCGTCGCCGAGGATGTCGGAGAGGACGGCAAAGCGGTCATCTTCCTTGATCAGGCCCATGGCGATACCGGCAACGGGGCGGCCGAGCGGTACGCCGGCATCCATCAGCGCCAGCGAGGTGCCGCAGACGGTTGCCATCGAGGACGAGCCGTTGGACTCGGTGATCTCGGAGACGACGCGCAGCGTGTAGGGGAACTGCTCAGCCGTCGGCAGCATCGGACGAATGGCGCGCCATGCAAGCTTGCCGTGGCCGATTTCGCGGCGGCCAGGCGAACCCATGCGGCCGGTTTCGCCAACCGAGTAGGGAGGGAAGTTGTAATGCAGAAGGAAGCGTTCCTTGTACATGCCGGTCAGGCTGTCGACATACTGTTCGTCTTCACCGGTGCCGAGCGTGGCAACGACGATCGCCTGGGTTTCGCCGCGGGTGAACAGGGCAGAACCGTGGGTGCGCGGCAGCAGGCCGACTTCCGAGACGATCGGACGAACGGTCGACAGGTCGCGGCCGTCGATGCGGCTCTTGGTGTCGAGGATGTTCCAACGGACGATCTTCGCCTGCAGGTGCTTGAAGACGGCGCCGATGACTTCGGCGGAGTACTTCGGCTCAACGCCCTCAGGGAAGTAGTGTGCCTTGACCTTGGCCTTGACGGCGTCGACGGCGGCGTAGCGATCAGCCTTCTGGGTGATCTTGTAGCCTTCGCGAAGCTCGGCTTCGAAATGCTTCAGCATTTCGGCTTCGAGTTCGGAATGGTCTTCCGGGTGGAAATCGCGGGCTTCCTTGGCGGCGACTTCAGCGAGCTTGATGATCGCGTCGATGACCGGCTGGAAACCGCGGTGGCCGAACATGACGGCGCCGAGCATGATTTCTTCGGAGAGTTCCTTGGCTTCCGATTCGACCATCAGCACGGCTTCCTGGGTGCCGGCAACGACGAGGTCGAGAACCGACTCGTCCATCTCGTCGAGATGCGGGTTCAGAACGTATTCGCCGTTGATGTAGCCGACGCGCGCGCCGCCGATCGGGCCCATGAAGGGAACGCCGGAGAGCGTCAGGGCAGCCGAGGTGGCGACCATGGCGAGGATATCGGGATCGTTCTCGAGGTCGTGCTGGACGACGGTTACGACGACCTGGGTGTCGTTCTTGTAGCCTTCAGGAAACAGCGGGCGGATCGGGCGGTCGATGAGGCGGGAAACCAGCGTTTCCTTCTCGGACGGACGGCCTTCGCGCTTGAAATAGCCGCCGGGGATCTTGCCGGCTGCGTAGGTCTTTTCCTGGTAGTTGACGGTCAGCGGGAAGAAGTCCTGGCCCGGCTTCGGCGACTTGGCCGAAACGACGGTGGCGAGAACCACTGTTTCGCCGTAGGTGGCGAGAACGGCGCCGTCAGCCTGACGGGCGATCTTGCCGGTTTCGAGCTTCAGCGGGCGGCCTGCCCACTCGATTTCGACTGTGTGCGTATCGAACATATTATAGTCCTTGCCTGATGCGGGAAAACGCGCCGTCGCCGGTTTCGGCAAGGCGCATCGTCGACCGCATTGTGTGACAGATCACGGGCAAGACAGCGGGAGGCTTTTTCCGGCGTTCCGTTTCGCCTTGCGGCGACTGAAACGATCATGTCCGGCATTGCGTCTTCAGGCCTTGGGCCTTGAAGACGGCCGGGACCAAGGGTCCTGGCGAAAGCGTCCGGCAATCCTGCCCCATGACAGGTCAACGGTTTATGTCTTGGCGAAGCCGGCCCATCCGGTTCGCCGCCCTAGCCTGTCGCACGGATCGTATCGTGGCGCGGCAGGAGAGGGATGTGGGTCAGTGCGACCCGGTCATAAAAGTCCGGCGGGCGTCCCGTCAGGAACGCCCGCCGTGAAATGTTAACGACGGATGCCGAGAGCAGCAATCAGCTTGCTGTAGCGGGATACGTCCTTCTTCTTCAGATAGTCGAGCAGCGAACGGCGGCTCGAAACCATCGTCAGCAGACCACGGCGGGAATGGTTATCCTTCTTGTGGTCCTTGAAATGGCCGGTCAGATTGTTGATCCGTTCGGTCAGGATCGCAACCTGGACTTCCGGAGAACCGGTGTCGCCTTCAACAGTTGCGTATTCCTTGATAAGAGCGGCTTTGCGCTCAGCAGTAATCGACATCGGATGGTCCTTTCGATGAAGAGGAAGAAGTCGCCAAAAGCCGGGATGTCGTCCAGCTTTGGCCGCGAAAGCAATTGGGCAAGCCCAGTGCTGCGGGTGCCTATAGACTATTTGGGGGGGGAAGGGAAGGGGGAGGCGATGCTGGCTGGATGGGTATCTGGCGCCTCGCCGCTGGCATGCGTTACCGGCTGGCTCGACCGTAAAACCCGATGTCGCCGCCGGCACCCGGAAGCGATGGCGACATGTCATTGCGATCGCTATCGTCGCCAAACATGCCAGCCTTCTTCTTCAGGGCTTTCGTCAGCTTGTCGTTGGCTTCGGGATCCCTGGCGCTGTCGATGACGTCCTGCAGCGAAACGCCGAGCTTGTCGAGACCGAGTTCTTTCTCCAGGCCATGGACGGCGGCGTCTCCCCCATCGATTTTTAGCCGTCCGAATGCTTTTTGCAAGGCATCAACGAAGTCTTCTCTCGAGGCGTAATCGTCCTGGTTGACGCCTAGCGCCTTGGCTGTCTTGTCGATGATATCCAGCTTCTGCTTGGTGATATTGGGATGGTTGACGCCGAACATCGCCTCGGCGACTTTTGACTCGCCAGGACTTGGCTGGCGGTTGACGGTGACCTTGCCAATCTGAGCGTGACCGCTCGCAAGAGAGGCGATCGTGTCAGCTGCGCGCTGCACCGCTATTGTCGTCGCGGTTACTGGTGTTCCTGCTGCCAGTTGAAGAAGAGACAGCGCCGTTGAACTGCTTGAAATGGTTGTCAAGGCGACGCTCTCCCCCGAGAACTGCGTAACCGGCCAACCGAAGGACATGGGTGACCTGTAATCCAAGGAGGCGTCATGCCCGTCGGCACTCTACCTTTGCGACAGTTAACGGGAGGTTGCCAAGTGCGATCTTGGGTAGCATGCGCCTGAAAAGGCACGCAGCCGCCGAGCAATGACCTTAGCCGTCAATAGGGTGCGCTAGGCGGCGAGCACCTTAAGTCTGAGCCCCGAATGATGTCTAGCGAGGGCAGGGAAGAACTGCCTCAAAAAGCTGCTGAGCGAGGCGGACGGACTTCAACTACCGCCCTGCGATCAAGCCGTCGCCCTAAAGGCCGGGTCCGCCGGCTGTCGCCAACGGACACGGTGTCGCTATCAGGAGTCGTCGTCGCACGAGGTGATTTCGCAGGTGGATTCCGTGGTCGTGTGCTTGGCGCATTCGTTGAGCGCCTTTTCACGAGCCGAGGATTCGTTGTTGTAGCTATAGCTGTATCCATAGCTGCCTTCCTCGGAGACCGCGATGCAGCCCCATGCAAAGGCCGCGCTGTTCGATGCGATGAACGCCGCCGAGAAGATCACGGCAGCAATGCCCGTCCGTACAATAGTCTTCATGTTTTTCCCCAAAATTGGCCCTCTGCCGGCCAACAGGTAAACTGATGCACAGAGTATTTGCAATGCAATTTGGCCCAGCCTGGCGGCACCGGGCGCGCTCATTTCTGGACATGTTTTGGGGTAAGACTTGCGTCGGCACAGTCAAGCGCCCTCATGGGCGAAACAGGGTCCGACTTAGTGCTCCGCTAGCCTGCGGAGAAGTGCTCTCGGCGGGTACGGCTCTTAAAATTGTTTTTCGAAAGATAGAATATGGCTTTGCCGGCGGGCCCTTGGAGCCCGGCGACGACGTGGTCACAGCCGTTTATTGGCAATGGCTATACAAAGACCCGCTTCGGCCGGAATTCGCCTTCGCCGATCTCGCCGATGGCGATGAGTTTCCCGCGCGCGGTGGCATAGGCCTCGCTCTCGGCAACTGGTGCATCGCGACCGCGGACGAGGATGGGATTGCCCATCTTCAGGCGGTGGGCCTGGTCGTCGGTGATGGCCAGATGCGGCAGCGAGGAGAGGGCCTCGGCGGTGTCGATGATAAACGCATCCAGTGCGGCCAGCCGCTCGTCCTGGTCCTCGATCGCTTCCAGCGCCACCAGCTCTGCCAGCGGCACCATCGTCTCTTCGGCAAAAGGCGCCACGAAGGTGCGGCGCAGGCCGGAGACGTGGCCGTAGCAGCCGAGATCGCGGCCGAAGTCGCGGGCAAGCGCCCGGACATAGGTGCCCTTGCCGCATTCGACTTCGAAATGGGCAGTGTCGGCGTCCGAGCAGTCGAGCAGCGTCAGGCGGAAGATCTCAACTTCGCGCGACGGAATGTCGACGGTTTCACCTTCGCGGGCCAGATCGTAGGCGCGTTCGCCTGATATCTTGATGGCCGAGAACTGCGGCGGGATCTGGTTGATGACACCGGTGTAGTTCGGCAGCAGGGCGCGGATGTCTTCCTCGGTCGGACGGCTGTCCGAGCTCTGGGTGACTTCGCCCTCGAGATCGTCGGTGGCTCGCTCTTCGCCCCAGGTGACCGTGAACTCATAGATCTTGCGGCCGTCCATGACGTAGGGCACGGTCTTGGTGGCGTCGCCGAGCGCGATCGGCAGCATGCCTGAGGCCAGGGGATCCAAGGTTCCGGCGTGTCCGGCCTTCTGGGCGTTGAACAGCCACTTGATCTTCGAGACAGCCTCGGTCGAACCGAAGTCGATCGGCTTGTCGAGGATCAGCCAGCCGGAAACGGGGCGGCCCTTGGGTTTTCTAGGTCTGGACATCGGTCTCTACTATGATTGGGTGTCGTCAGAATCGGGGCCGAGGTCGCGCTGGACTTCCGGCGACTTCAAGAGATCGTCGATCTTCTTGTAATTGTCGAAGCTCGTGTCGTCCTTGAAGCGGATTTCCGGCATGTATTTCAGCTGGCGCAGCAGGGGGCCGACGCGGCCGCGTATATACTTGGCATGCTTGTTGAGCAGATCGATGATCGTGTCGTGGTCGGCGACGCCGAGCGGCGACACATAGGCGGTGGCCACCTTCAGGTCCGGCGACATGCGCACTTCCGAAATGGCAATCACGGTACGCTCGAGCACGGGCTCGCGCACTTCGCCGCGCTGCAGCACCTGGGTGATGGCGCCGCGGACCTGTTCGCCAACGCGAAGCATGCGCTGCGAGGGCGCGGATGTAGTGGGTCTGGTCATGGTGTTTCCATCAGCGCGTCCAAAGGGACGCTATAAAGCGGTTCCAATGCCCTGATATCAGCAAAAGGTCAAGGCTTGGCTGGGGCAGGCGGCTGCCAGAGGTTGCGAATGCGACCAAGCACGGCCGCCTGTTCCTGCCTATTGTGGAAGGCGTGGGCCGGGATGTAGTAGACGCTGGCGTCGCTGTCGAACTCGATGCGGCCTTCGAGCTCCGCGATCTCGGTCACTTCCGACCAAGCAAGCCGCGTCATGGCGCCGGGCCGTTCCCAGGCAATCGCCTCGGGCGAAACGGTGACCGTCACCGTGGCATCGGGGCGGATGCGCCGGGCCATGGCGATGCGCTGGGCATAGGCCTCGCGCCGCAGCGAGAGGCTCACCATTAGATAGACCCCGAGGCAGGGGATGGAGCAGATGAGCATCAGGTTGGAGACGTCGATCAGCGGTGTCAGGCCGAAGGTCGGGACCAGGATGAGGCTGCGGTAGATGTTGAGGAAGAGCGAAAGTGCTGCGCCGCCGAGGATGCCGATCATCAGGTACCAGCCGGTCATTCCACCGTCTCTGGTCAGCGGAAGACTCAGCCTTCCGACGGACTCATGGACGACTTCGGCCTCTTCAACCGGCTGGCGAATGTAGGACAGGGTGAAGTGGTCGTCCTGCGACAGCGGTGATGCGAGCATATCAGAAGCCTTGAAGACGATGTCGCGCAGCTTTCGACTGTTCGCCGTTTAATATCAACAAAAAACCGCCGGATTGCTCCGGCGGTTTGGATATCGTGATGTGATCCGGCGAAGGATCAGAGCGTGCGCGTGATGTGCTCGACGCGGAAGCACTCGATGACGTCGCCGGCACGCATGTCTTCGTAGTTCTCGAAGGCCATGCCGCACTCCTGGCCCATCGGCACGTCGGAGACTTCGTCCTTGAAGCGCTTGAGCGTCTTGAGCTTGCCTTCGTGGACAACGACGTTGTCGCGGATAAGGCGGACGCCAGCTCCACGCTCGACCTTGCCTTCGGTGACGCGGCAACCCGCGACCTTGCCCGTCTTGGTGATGTTGAACACCTCGAGGATCTCGGCGTTGCCGATGAAGGTTTCGCGGCGTTCCGGCGACAGGAGGCCGGACATCGCCTGCTTCACGTCGTCGACGAGATCGTAGATGATGCTGTAGTAGCGGATCTCGATGCCTTCGCGCTCGGCGAACGCACGGGCCTGGGCATTGGCACGGACGTTGAAGCCGATGATCGCAGCACCCGAGGCTTCAGCCAGCGAGACATCCGATTCCGTGATGGCACCAGCGCCCGAATGGACGATGCGAGCCCTGACTTCCTCGGTGCCGAGCTTGTCGAGCGCGCCGTTGATGGCTTCGATCGAACCCTGCACGTCGCCCTTGATGACCAGCGGGAATTCCTTGAGGACGTTGTTCTGAAGCAACGTCATCATCTGTTCCAGCGAGCCGCGCTGACCGGACTGACGGGCAGCCGCCTTGTCGCGGGTGAGGCGCTGGCGGTATTCGGAGATCTCGCGGGCACGGCTTTCGCTGTCGACGATCGCGAAGCGATCACCGGCAGACGGCGTACCGGAGAGGCCGAGGACTTCGACCGGGGTTGCCGGACCGGCTTCCTTGACCTGCTCGCCCTTGTCGTTGACGAGCGCGCGGACGCGGCCCCACTGATCGCCGGCAACGATGATCTGGCCGGGGCGCAGCGTGCCCTTCTGGACGAGAACGGTAGCAACCGAGCCGCGACCGCGGTCGAGCTGGGCTTCGATGACCGTACCTTCGGCGGGACGCGACGGGTTTGCCTTGAGATCGAGAATTTCCGACTGCAGCAGCACCGCTTCGAGCAGCTTGTCGAGGTTGAGGCCGGTCTTGGCCGAAACTTCGACGTCGAGCACTTCACCGCCCATGGTTTCCACGAACACGTCATGCTGCAGCAGCTGGTTACGAACCTTCTGCGGATCGGCCTCGTGCTTGTCGACCTTGTTGATGGCAACGATGATCGGCACGCCGGCAGCTTTCGCATGGGCGATGGATTCGATCGTCTGCGGCATGACGCTGTCGTCGGCCGCGACCACCAGGATGGCGATGTCGGTGGCCTGCGCGCCACGGGCACGCATGGCGGTGAACGCCGCGTGGCCCGGGGTGTCGATGAAGGTGATCTTCTGGCCGTTCTGTTCGACCTGGTAGGCACCGATATGCTGAGTGATGCCGCCAGCTTCGCCAGACACAACGCTGGTCTTTCTGATAGCATCGAGCAGCGAGGTCTTGCCGTGGTCGACGTGACCCATGATGGTAACGACCGGCGGACGCGAGACCATCTCTTCGTCTTCCTGGGCGCCGTTGAACAGGCCGAGTTCGACGTCGGATTCCGACACGCGCTTGACGGTGTGGCCGAATTCGACCGCGATCAGTTCAGCCAGATCGGCGTCGATGACGTCGCCCGGCTTCATCATCTGGCCTTCCTTCATCAGGAACTTGATGACGTCGACGGCCCGTTCGGACATGCGCTGTGCGAGTTCCTGGATTGTGATGGTTTCCGGCAGGATCACTTCGCGCAGGACCTTTTCACGGGTTTCCTGCATCTGGCCGCGACGGAATTTTTCCTGGCGGCGGCGCATGGCCGACAGCGAACGACCGCGACCGGTGCCATCGTCGTCGACATTGGCGGTCGTGACCGTCAGCTTGCCGCGACGGCGTTCTTCCTCGGTCTTCGGACGAGCCGGTGTCTTCGGCGGCTCGACGCGAACGACCTTGCCGCGGATAACGGCAGTGCGCGGCGGTCCGCGGTTCTCTTCTTCTTCGCCAAGCGGCTTGCGGCGGCCGGCAACGTCGCCAGCAGCAGGACGGGCAGCCGGTGCACCGGCGTCGGCGCGGCGAACCAGCGGTGCTGCGACAGGCTGCGGCTTGGCAGCCTCGACGCGAGCAGCTTCCTCGGCAGCAGCAGCTGCTGCGGCTTCGGCGGCTGCAATTTCCGGACCGCGTGCGGCGAGGTCTGCAGCACGACGAACGGCTTCCGCTTCGTCTTCGATGCGGCGCTTTTCATCTTCGATCTTGCGGCGTGCTTCTTCTTCGGCACGGCGGATGGCGTCTGCCGCGTCACGGGCCTGCGCATCGGCAAGCGCACGACGACGGGCATCCATTTCATCCGGCGACAGGTGGTTGAGAACAACCGGGCGCGAAGGGCGATCCTGCTGCGGACGCGGCTGGTAAGCCGGGGCCGCGGGCTGGGCGCGCGGTGCGATGCCGCTCGGCTGGTTGACGCGAGTCTGTATCTGCGGCTGGGCAGGACGAGCTGCAGGCTGCGGGGCAGCCTCGACGCGCGCGGCGGCGGCCGGGGCAGGGGCCGTAACTGGCGTGATCACCTGCTTGTCGTCTTCCGGGCGAAGCGGGCGGCGTTTGCGGGTTTCGACCACAACCGCTTTGGTGCGACCTCGACCCATATCCTGACGCACGGTACCCTGGTTCACGCCCGATGGTTTCAGCGTGAGGGTCTTCTTAGCCGATGCGTTCAGTGTCTTGTCGTCGTTGTTGTCAGTCATTCCGGTCCTGTTCCTTCGGACAGGGCGGATGACTACCATCAGACCCTGTCTTTAATTCGATGTACCTTAACGATGCGTCCGGCGTTCACCGATGTCCGCGTCATTGTTTTAGCTGGCCAGCGGCGCCCGTTGCCCGGGACTGACCGCCGTTGCGGTACCGTTCGAGCAGGTTTGCGCGTTTCACTACACCTTCACCCGCCTGCCCTGCAAGCGCGCAGGCATGGATAAAAGCGTTCTGGCCCATCAGTTCGTCCATTTCCGCCTCCGTAAAGGGACGGGAAGATGGTATTTCACTCTCGGTTTCCATTCCGAGGTGCCAGGCCTTGCGGGCCTGGTCGATTTTCCGGACGCCATCATCGGCTGCGTCCGCGGCGTGGTAGACGGCAATTGCGCCGCCTGATCTGATCGCCCCGTCGACCTTCGACGAGCCGTTGATAAACTGGCTGGCCTTGCGGGCCATGTGCATCATGCCGGCGAGCTGCATCTTCAGCAGCCGCTCGACCGTCGCGCCGAGATCGTCCGACGCCTTCACATCTGCCTTCAGGGCGCGGGCAAAGAGCTTCTTTGCCACCGCCTTGTCGACCGTCGCCCGGTCAAGCTTGACCCAGCAGCCGCGTCCCGGCAATTGCCGCTTCAGATCCGGTACGACCGTACCGTCAGGCGCGGCGACGAACCGGATCAGGTCGTCCAAGTCACCGCTTTCGCGGGTGACGATGCACATCCGGCCGTTTTTTTCTTCGGTCGGTACATCGTCGTCGTCCAGCGCAACATCCTGTTGGACTGCGGAGGTCATGCTCCCTGCTCGGCGTCGGCTTCTGCCTCTGCTTCAGGCTCGGCTTCAGCGACTTCTGCAAGCTGGACAGTCGCTTCGTCTTCGGTGATCCAGCCGACGGCGAGGCGTGCCTGGATGACCATATGTTCTGCTTCGACGCGCGACACTTCCAGCTTGGAGAACAGGCCTTCGAATTTCTTGGTCTCGCCGTTCTTGCGTTCCGTCCAGCCGACCAGATCGTCCGATGCGCAGCCGGCGAAGTCTTCCAGCGTCTTGATGCCGTCTTCGCCCAG
>Ga0207650_10000312_pt1 | contig 47939 bp, 39 predicted proteins | sample KBSS63metaG_FD_184325 | JGI IMG/M metagenome (GOLD analysis project Ga0207650, IMG submission 184325) | Switchgrass rhizosphere microbial communities from Kellogg Biological Station, Michigan, USA - KBS S6-3 metaG (SPAdes) (version 2) | ecosystem: Host-associated > Plants > Roots > Rhizosphere...
CTCGGCCATAGGCCGACGGGGAACCTCATGACGCAAGCCAATAACGCCGTATACACCGATCTGAGTGTTGACGATCTGGTCAAAGAAGCCCTGCAGCGCGGTGAAGGCGTGCTTGCCGATACTGGTGCGCTGGTAGTGGAAACCGGTCACCGCACCGGTCGTTCACCGGTTGACCGTTTCATCGTTGAAGAGCCTTCCACCCAGGACGCCATCGCCTGGGGCCCGATCAACCGCAAGTTCCCAGCCGACAAGTTCGATGCCCTGTGGAACCGCGTAGAAGCCTTCAACAACGCGCAAGAGCACTTCGTTTCCCACGTTCACGTAGGGGCTGCCGAAGACCACTACCTGGCCGTTAAAATGACCACCCAGACGGCCTGGCAGAACCTGTTCGGTCGTTGCCTGTTCATCAACCCGGCCCAATACAACCCGGCCGGTCGCGACGAATGGCAAGTGCTCAACGTGGCCAATTTCGAGTGCGTGCCTGAGCGTGACGGCACCAACTCCGACGGTTGCGTGATCCTCAATTTCGCCCAGAAAAAAGTGCTGATCGCCGGCATGCGTTACGCCGGTGAAATGAAAAAAGCCATGTTCTCGGTGCAGAACTTCCTGCTGCCGGCCGCCGACGTGCTGCCGATGCACTGCGCCGCCAACATTGGCGAAGCGGGCGACGTGACCCTGTTCTTCGGTCTGTCGGGTACCGGCAAGACCACTCTGTCGGCCGACGAAAGCCGTTACCTGATCGGTGACGACGAACACGGTTGGGGCGAGGGCGTGGTGTTCAACATCGAAGGCGGTTGCTATGCCAAGTGCATCGACCTGTCCGAGAAGAACGAGCCGGTCATCTGGAAAGCCATCAAGCACGGCGCAGTCTTGGAAAACGTCGTGATCGACGACGCCAAGCACGCCGACTATGCCGACGTGAGCCTGACCCAGAACAGCCGTGCCGCCTACCCGCTGGAGCACGTTGCCAAGCGTTCCGAGAAGAACCTGGGCGGCGAGCCAAACGCAGTGATCTTCCTGACCTGCGACCTGACCGGCGTACTGCCGCCCGTGTCGATCCTCAGCGAAGAACAAGCGGCCTACCACTTCCTGTCCGGCTATACCGCATTGGTGGGCTCGACCGAAATGGGCTCGGGCAGCGGCATCAAGTCGACCTTCTCCACCTGCTTCGGCGCGCCATTCTTCCCACGCCCGGCCGGCGAATACGCTGAGCTGTTGATCAAGCGCATCCGCGGCTTCGGCTCCAAGGTGTACCTGGTCAACACCGGCTGGACCGGCGGCGGCTACGGTGTCGGCAAACGCTTCAACATCCCGACCACGCGCGGCGTGATCGCAGCGATCCAGAGCGGCGCGTTGATCGGTGCCGAGACCGAACACCTCGACACCATCAACCTCGACGTGCCTTTGGCCGTACCGGGCGTTGAAACCGGCCTGTTGAACCCACGTAACACCTGGGCTGACAAGGCGGCTTACGATGAAGCGGCGAAGGCGTTGGCCGGTCTGTTCATCGAGAACTTCAAGAAGTTTGAAGTGAGCGACGCGATCAAGGCTGCGGGTCCTAAGTTGTAAGACTGCGCCGTTGTGAAATAGCCGCCTCTTGTGGGCGGCTTTTTTATGCGTGAGGGGTTGATAAGCGATGCGCAGAACGATCGCCCCAACCAGCATCCACACGCCCCCCAGCACGTGTACGGCCGACAATCGCTCGTTGAAAAACACGAATCGAATTTTGAGTGGCGGTGTGCCTGGACCCGGTGTTCGCTCAACTCAGGTTTTCCAGCGTCTGTGTGTCCCAGCTATGGGTCTTGATCGCCAGGTACAGCATGCCGATGGTCAGCGGCACTTTTTCGCCACGGCCCTTGGCGCGGCGCTTCATGAACACGTCGAACATCGGTGGGTTGAAGTAACGATAGGCGTCGTAGTCGCCTAGGTCGACGCCAAAATCCTGTTCCAGTGCTTCCATGAGTTGTTTGGCCTCACTGCCGTCGCAACCCAGGTCGAAGTTGATCGCGGTTTGCAGGCGGAGGGTCTTGTGTTTCGGCAGGCCGATTTCTTCGTGCAGCAGTTGCAGCAACTGTTGAATCGCCGGGTCTTCGGGGAAGTTGGGGGCCAGGTTCATGGTTGGGGCACGCAGGAGTGGGTGAAGGGGATGGTTGTGTGATCTTTTGTGTTTGTTTTGGGTGAACAAGAGATCGACACCTGTGATGAAGGCAATGATCGGGAAACTGAAGAATGGTAACTGTGTTATCCAGGACGTGGCGCTGAATAAAAGTGTGGGTCCTGTAAGCATAAGGGCTAACCCAGTCCATTTTCTGATTACGGGGTGCTTCAGTTTCCTATCCAATACAGTGGCAAGTACTACAACGATGATAAGAGTTATCCAGGGAGAGTATTCGGTCACCGTATTATCCTCCCTGGAACTTTCGGACCATGGCTGACAACGATCGTTGAGGACCGATGCCGCCGTTTACTTGTGCGTCTATGCCGATGATGACGTCTGCGACGTGATAGCTGCGAATGACATCTTTCACTTTCAGGCCAACTGCTCCACCTGCGGCGGCTCCCAAAAAGGGTGATGCCAGGCTGATGGGCGCTGAAACAGCACTGGCGATCAACCCTGCCACGATGGTTCCACGTTCATTAAGCAAATCGGCCTGGCGCCGGGTCAGCGGCTTGGAGATTGCGACGGTCATCTTGCAAGGCAAATCACGGGCAAGCCTCTTTTCGTAGAGGCACATTAGGCCGTAGCGAACCTCGTTTGCTGAAGGACCGGCCTCCAATAAACAAAGGTTTGCCAGTGCCTGTCGGTTGGCAGGTAAAACGGTAAGGCGAATCACAGTGAACGTGACGCCGTAATGGCCGATGTGCTGAGTCCTTTCGATGTTCACTTTTTTTGCCGAAAAAATTGAGAGAGCGCTAGTTTCGGTCAGAAGGCGGGGCGTTCTGTAGGGGGGCAAGCAGGTGTTTTTTGCAGTTTAGGAATGGGATTGCACGGTGTTTGGCTGTTTCCTACAGTGGTTTCTGGCATTTTCGGCTTGGCAGCGATTTGACAGCTGAAACGGCTCAAACGATGGGCGTCCGGCTTGCCCGCTCACTACAGGGAGGATTTTCCAACGTTTAAAAATTGTGTAGATACCTATGCCGCGATGGTGGTGTAGCGCCCCGAAAATCCAACTTTTTTCTTAGTTGGCCGGCCTGCTGATACACCGCTCGAAAATGGCCTCCAGCCCGCGATAGTCGCAGGCAACCGCATCAATGTTCGCGGGGATCCACGCTGCATGTTTGACCAGCCACCAGTTCACTGAAAACCCCGCGTTCACGATGATCTGTTCGAACAGGATCCGCTGCGCCCGGCCGTTGCCTTCGCGAAAGGGGTGGATAACATTAAGGTCGCCGTACGCCTCGGCAATTTTCCTCACCAGTTCAGCCTGGTTTGCGCCGACAAACCAGTTCGCTTCTTCCATATGACGAATGATCTTCGCCGCTTCCGGTGGGATGCGTTCCGGGGTGCAGAACAGTGTGTCGCCTTTCTGGATGTTGACGCTGCGCAGTTCACCGGCCCAGTCATAGATGTCGCTGAACAGCGTGCGGTGGATGCTTTGCAGGCGGGCGAGGTCGTAGGGCGGCGGGAAGAGCGGGAGGCTGCCTACGGCGATTTCGGATAATTCCCGCTCGGCCTGGTGCAGGCGGTGTTCGTCGAGCAAATCCAGGCGGTTACGCAGGACGCTGCTCCCGGGGTAGCAGTACGGGTCCTGGCCCACCCCGTATTTGTCGAGCATCAGCGTGGAGTGTTGCGGTACTTGGCAAGCACGGCTTCGCGGGTCGGCAGCGGTTTGTCGACGTCCGTCGGTTGGGTCTCGAACCCTTCCAGGCGCAGGCTGGCCAGATAATTGGAGCGGCGGATCTTATGGTAGTGATCCTGTTTTTGCTCAAACGTCAGTTCGCTCATTGCAGCGTCCTCCTGGTTAGCAAGGCCTGATTGTAGCGCAATGCGTCAGCGGGCAGGCGGGATAAAAACCGCGTCACATTTTGTATAAAAACTCCGCCAGCAGGCTGAATTCAGCGTATGTTTCACCGCAAAATCTTGTAGGGCGATTCCGCCCGTTATTAAAGGGAGTTAAGCATGAGTTTGCTTCGTGTCGCTTCGGCGATGTCATTGTGCGCGGTGGTTTTTTCCGTTCAGGCCGAGCAGTTGCCGATTGAAGTGCTCAGCGCGGTGGTCAAGGATCAGAAAATCGCCGATGCCGAAGTGTTGCTGCAACGCAACGGCGCGCAGAACGTGGTGGGCCGCACCAGCGCTCAAGGCCAAGTGACCTTGACCAGCGAAGCCTCCGACGATGCCAGCAACCTGCTGATCATCAAGAAGCCCGGCTATTCCAACCTGGTGGTGAAGTGCCCGTGCAAAGGCATGACTTACGCCATCAGCCCGGTGATGGAAAACCTCGACGGCCTGCGCGTGGTGTTGACTTGGGGCCAGACCCCGGACGATCTCGACTCCCATATGATCTTCCCCGGCAACAACATTTACTTCGAGAACAAGACCGGCACCGACGCCGAGCTGGACGTAGATGACACCGACAGCTACGGCCCGGAAACCATCACCCTGCAGAAAAAACACTACGGCGAAAGCTACGTTTACGCCGTGCATGACTACAGCAACGGCGGCAATCCAGGCTCGCGCCAGTTGTCCAACAGCGAAGCCAAGGTGTTCGTGTACATGGGCCAATCGCTGGTGCGCACCTACTACGTACCGAAAAACCGCAGCGGTAACCTGTGGACAGTGTTTCGCATGACCGGCAGCGGCGACTTCCAGGACATCAACACGTTCAGCGGTGTGAAGGTCGATGCCAAGGACGTACTGAACGAAGTAAAACCATTGCTGGATGACAGCGTTGCGGTCACCGCAGTAGCTGTCAGCTCGTCCGCACAAGCTGATGCGAAGCGTCTGAATGTGCAGGGTGAAGCGGCCTACCAAGCGGGTAACCTGGACCAGGCGATTGACCTGTTCCGTCAGGCTATCGATCTGGACAATGGTTTTGGCAAGGCCTACGGCAACCTCGGCCTGGCCTATCAGAAGGCCGGTAACACTGCTGAGTCGATCTGGGCCAACCGCAAGGCCATCGCCCTGGCGACGGGTGCCAATGCGACCACCGTACGTGCCGGCGCTTACTACAACATCGCGCGCATCTACGAAGCGGCGGGGCAGTTTGCGGATTCGTTGCGTCATTACCAATTGGCCAAAGAGCAGAAGGCCAATCCGGTGTATGACACGGCGATTGAGCGGGTGCGGAACCGCTGATTCAGCCATGGCGCAGTTCTGAAAGTGTGGGAGGGGGTAAGCCCCCTCCCACATTTGGTTTGCGGTGTTCCTAGCTACATCCTGTGTATCATCCTGTCTCTTTTTTCCATGCGACCTTTCTCGATCCGCTGAGCTGACTGGGCTACGTTTTCAAGCCACGTTCACCGGTCAATGGAGTGACAGCCTATGCACGACACCCTCCAGCAGGTCTTTGGTTATCCACAGTTTCGTTTGGGCCAGCAAGAAACGGTCAGCGCCGTGCTGGCCGGTCGTTCGGCGGCCGCGATATTTCCTACCGGCTCAGGCAAGTCCCTTTGTTACCAGCTATCGGCGGTCCTGCTGCCGCACCTGACGTTGGTGGTGTCGCCGCTGTTGGCACTGATGCAGGACCAGTTGGGTTTTTTGCAGCGCCACGGTATCTCGGCGGGCAGTATCGATTCGGCCCAGAGCCGCGGGCAGGCCAACGACGTCATGGCGCGTGCACGTTCGGGCGAGTTGAAAATCCTGATGATTTCAGTGGAGCGCCTGAAAAACGAGCGCTTTCGTAACTTCCTGCAAAGCGTGCGGATTTCATTGTTGGTGGTGGATGAGGCGCACTGTATTTCCGAATGGGGCCACAACTTCCGTCCGGACTACCTGAAACTGCCGGACTACCAACGTCAGTTCAAGATCCCACAAGCGCTGCTGCTGACGGCTACAGCCACGCCCAAGGTGATCGCCGATATGCAGGCCAAGTTCGCCATCGCGCCGCACGATGTGGTAACCACAGGGTTCTATCGGCCGAACCTGAATCTATTGGTCGAGCCGGTCAGCGGTGCGGACAAACGCCGACGCTTGGTGCAATGGATGAGTGAGCGGGCCAACCAGCCGAGCATTGTCTACGTCACCCTGCAAAAAACCGCCGAGCAGATCGCCGAGCACCTGAACCGCAACGGTATCCAGGCCGAGGCCTATCACGCAGGTTTGCTCCACGACAAACGAGAGAGTATCCAGCAGCGCTTCATGGGCGGGCGCTGCAATTGCATCGTTGCCACCATCGCGTTTGGCATGGGCATCGACAAGAGTGACATCCGCAATGTGGTGCACTTCGACCTGCCCAAATCCATTGAGAACTACAGCCAGGAAATCGGCCGCGCCGGGCGCGATGGGCAGCCTTCGGACTGCCTGGTGCTGGCCAACCGCGACAGCCTCAATGTGCTGGAGAACTTCGTCTATGGCGATACGCCAGAGCAGGAGGGCATCCGGCGCGTGCTCGAAGACTTGCAGGCGGCGCGCGGCGAGGGGCAGTGGGAGTTCCTGCTGCGCTCGCTGTCGGATCACAGCAATATCCGCGAGCTGCCGCTCAAGACGCTGCTGGTGCAACTGGAGCTCAAGGGCGTGATCGCGCCGCGCTATGCGTTTTATGCTGAATATCGCTTCAAGTACCTGATCGAACCCGAGGCGTTGCTGGCACGATTTTCCGGTGAGCGGCAGCAGTTTGTCGCAGCGATTATCCAAGTGTGCAAGCGTGCGAAAACCTGGGCGACGGTGGATTTCGATGCGCTGTACCAGCAACACAACGCCGAGCGCAGCCGCGTGGTGAAGGCGCTGGATTACTTCCAGGAGCAGGGCCTGATCGAGCTGGAAAGCAAGCAGATGACCGAGGTCTACAGCCTGCTGAATACCGACTTTGACCCCCAGTTATTGAGCGCCGAGTTATACACAGGCTTCAAGCAGCACGAGGTGACGGAGGTGGCGCGAATTCACGCCATGCTCGAGCTGTTTGCCACTCAACACTGCCTGGGGCAGCGACTGGCGCGGTATTTCGGTGATGAAAACGCACCGCAGCGCTGCGGGCATTGCTCGGTATGCCGGGGGCACGTCGCGCATCTACCGGCGCCGCCGCGCCTGCCGCCGCTTGTGGATAAAAATTTCATGGGGCTGTGCGGTGATTTTATCCACAGGCATCATGCACACACCGGCCAACTGCCTGGAGCTGAACGGTTGACGCGTTTTCTGAGTGGTATCAGTGTGCCGCTGTTCACCCGGTTAAAGGCGCGAGGCATTTCGGGTTTTGCTGCGCTGGAGGACTACCCCTACGCCGAGGTGCGCGAGTGGGCCGAGGCCCATTTGAATGACCTGTAACTTCCCTTTGACCAGAGGTGCCCATGCCTGACTCCGTGCCGCAACGTGCCGATTACCCTCACTTCCAGCCGGTCATTACGCGTTGGCACGACAACGACGTGTACGGCCATGTAAACAACGTCACCTATTACAGTTTTTTTGACACGGCGGTGAATACCTACCTGATCGAGCAGGGCGGGCTGGATATTCATGACGGTGAGGTGGTGGGGTTTGTGGTGAGTTCGGCGTGCGATTACTTTGCGTCAATCGCCTTTCCCGAGCGCATTGAAATCGGCCTGCGGGTGGGCAAGTTGGGCAACAGCTCAGTGCAGTATGAATTGGCGGTGTTCAAGGCAGGCGAAGAGCAAGCCAGTGCGGCGGGGCGTTTTGTGCACGTGTTTGTGGAGCGCCAGACTAACCAGCCAGTGACGATAGCGGGGATGTTGCGCGAGGCGTTGCAGCGGTTGGTGGTGTAGCCGATCCCCCAAACGCGGCAAGCACAATGTGGAAGGGGGCTTGCTCCCGATATAGGTCGGTCAGTCAAGGATGCTATGACTGATCCGCCCCTATCGGGAGCAAGCCCCACATTTAGTTCTTCAGTGATTCGTCAGGCCGCATGTTTATCAGTCGCGATAACGATGCTTGTTCTTGCGATGCCCATAGGCATGGCCACGGCCTGGGTGGCCATCTCGGTAGTAGCGACGGTCGTCGCGCCCACGATAACCGCGGTCGTCGTCATCGCTCTTGTTACCCATATAGTTGCCCAGTGCACCACCCGCGCCACCACCGGCTGCGGAGCCGATCAGTGCACCGGTGCTGCCGCCGACACTGCGGCCCACGACGTTGCCGCCGGCTGCGCCCAGTGCGCCGCCAATGGCTGCTTCGCCACGGCTGCGTTTGTCGGCGCCGACCGCGCTACCGCCCGCGCCGCCGATGGCTGCGCCGATTGTCGAACCGGTGTTGCCGCCCAGCTGCTGGCCGACCACAGAACCTAGAACCCCGCCCAATGCGCCGCCTACACCGGCTTCGGTGGTGCCACCGGCCATGGCTGCGCCACTGACCAGGCCAAGGGACAACAAGAGAATCGAGGAGAACTTCATTCAGGGAAACCTCAAGAGGATGACGGCGCGATCCTGAGGCTGTATTGACATTGTGACAATAGAAATCCGACCAGTAGCACGAGTTGTACACAATTCTCTAAGTTACTGTTTTAACTACGGAACTTAAGTGATTTTTGCGAGTCATTAGCTACTTCGGAACGGCCGCTTTTTTACAAAAGCGGCCTTTTTTTGTGTCCGAATTGATCGGTCAGGCCGAACGCGACAGGATCAAACCGCTCTCGCTCGCCGCTTCCAGGCGTATCGCCACAAATTTTGAGGTTGGCGTATGGCTGCCATCGCCTGTGCTTTCGAGCGGCACCAGTGGGTTCACTTCCGGGTAATACGCCGCTGCCTGCCCCGCCGGAATATCAAATGCGAGCAAGGTAAAGCCCTTGACGCGGCGCTCGCGGCCATCCTCCCACAGCGACACGATGTCGGCCTTCTGCCCAGGCTTGAAGCCCAGGCGGATAATGTCGGCTTCGTTGACGAACAACACATCGCGCTGGCCTTTGACCCCACGGTAACGGTCGTCCAGGCCATAAATGGTGGTGTTGTACTGATCGTGGGAGCGCATCGACTGCATGATCAGGTCCGGCACGCGCCCTGTGGCGTGGGTGCGCTCGTGGATCAGGTCCTTGGGCAGGATGTTCGGGCGGAAGTTGGCGCGGCCCGAGGGCGTGTTCCAACGGCGTGCGCCGGCGGAGTTGCCCAGATAGAACCCGCCCGGATGTTTGATTTTTTCGTTGAAGTCCTTGAAGCCTGGGATGGTATCGGCGATCAGATCGCGGATGCGCCCGTAGTCGGCCACCAGCCAGTTCCAGTCCACCGGTTTGCTGCCCAGGGTGGCGGCGGCGATGCCGGCGAGGATGGCGGGCTCGGACTTCATCAGCTTGGACAGCGGTTGCAGTTGGCCATTGGAGCCGTGAACCATGCTGAACGAGTCCTCCACTGTGACCGCTTGCGCGCCGTCGGCCTGGATGTCGATATCGGTGCGGCCCAGGCACGGCAGAATCAGTGCGTCTTTACCGTGGGTCAGGTGGCTGCGGTTGAGCTTGGTGCTTATTTGCACGGTCAGGTCGCAATTGCGCAGTGCTTCGAAGGTGCGGGTGCTGTCCGGCGTGGCTTGGGCAAAGTTGCCGCCCAGGCCGATAAACACTTTGGAACGCCCTTCCAGCATGGCGTGGATGGCTTCCACCACGTTGTGCCCGTTGCTGCGCGGTACCTGGAACTGGAAACGACGCTCCAGAGCGTCGAGGAACGCCACCGGCGGACGTTCGTTGATGCCCATCGTGCGGTCGCCCTGCACGTTACTGTGGCCGCGCACCGGGCACAGGCCGGCGCCTGGGCGGCCGATGTTGCCGCGCAACAGCATCAGGTTGGCGATTTCCTGGATGGTCGGTACCGAGTGGCGATGCTGGGTGATACCCATCGCCCAGCACATGATCACGTTCTTGCCCTTGGCGTACATGCGCGCCGCCTGCTCGATCTCCACCAGCGGCAGGCCGGATTGCTCAACGATTTCATCCCACGAGGTGTCGTCGATCTTGGCCAGGTAATCCAGCACGTTGGCGGTGTGTTCGTTGAGGAAGTTGTGGTCGAACACGGCTTCCTTGCCTTCGGCCTGGGCCTGGCGTTCCCACAGCAGCAGGAACTTGGCCATGCCGCGCAGGATGGCCATATCGCCGCCCAACGCCGGACGAAAATAGGCGGTGTTGGTCGGCCTGTCGCCGTTGGTGAGCATTTCCAGCGGGTGTTGCGGGTGCTGGAAGCGTTCCAGGCCACGCTCTTTGAGTGGGTTGATGCACACCACCTGGGCGCCGCGCTTGACCGCTTCGCGCAGCGGTTCGAGCATGCGCGGGTGGTTGGTGCCGGGGTTCTGGCCCCAGACGAAGATCGCGTCGGCATGTTCGAAGTCATCAAAGGTCACGGTGCCTTTGCCCACCCCCACGCTCTGGGCCAGGGCCACGCCGCTGGCTTCGTGGCACATATTCGAGCAATCCGGGAAGTTGTTGGTGCCATAGGCGCGCACGAACAACTGATACAAGTAGGCCGCCTCGTTGCTGGCGCGGCCCGAGGTATAGAACTCGGCCATGTCCGGGCTTGGCAACGCATTGAGGTGTTGACCGATCAGGGCGAACGCCGCTTCCCAGCTGATGGGCGTGTAGTGATCGGTTTGGGCGTCGTAGCGCATCGGCTCGGTCAGGCGGCCCTGGTATTCGAGCCAGTAATCGCTCTGCTCCAGCAGCGCGGTCACGCTGTGCTTGGCGAAAAACGCGGCGTCCACACGGCGCTTGGTGGCTTCCCAGTTGACCGCCTTGGCGCCGTTTTCGCAGAACTTGACCATGCCGCTTTCCGGCGAATCGCCCCAGGCACAACCGGGGCAGTCAAAGCCGCCGTTCTGGTTGGTCTTGAGCATCATGCGCAGGTTTTTCAGTGCGTTATCGCTGGTCAGCCAGGCCTGTGCCACGCTGATCAGGGCACCCCAGCCGCCGGCCGGGCCTTTGTAAGGCTTGTAGCGCGGGGTCGGGGTTTGGTCGGCTTGATGATGATTGCTCACGGCTGGTTCTCCATCGCAGGGCTGTAGACCCGCGGCGCACTTTTTTGCGGCAGGTGGATGAGATTGAGGTTGTGTCGGCGAGCCCATTGCAGGGCCAGGCCGGTGGGCGACGACAGGCTGACCAGGGTCTGGATGCCCGCGCGCAGGACTTTCTGGATCAGCTCGAGGCTGCAACGGCTGGTGACGATCGCCAGGCCGCCTTCGGTCGGGATCTGTTGGCGGATCAGCGCGCCGATCAACTTATCCAGCGCGTTATGCCGACCGATGTCTTCGCGGCCCAGCAGCAACTGGCCCTGGCTGTCCATAAACACCGCCGCATGTACCGCGCCGCTGTACTGGCCCAAGGGCTGGAAGGCGCTGATGCGCTGGCGCAGGCCATCAAGCCATGCCGCAGGCGGTAACGGTGCACCGGGCAAGACCTTCAAATCCGGCAGAGCCTGCTCTACGGCTTCGACGCCGCACAGGCCGCAGCCGCTGGTGCCGGCCAGCTGGCGACGTTGCTGTTTGAGGTTCCAGAATGCGCGGCTGGAAATCTGTACATGGGCGTACTGGGCAGAGCCAGAACCGCTGAGTTTCAGGTCATAAATCTCGCTAACGTCGGCGATAATGCCGCTGCCGATACTGAAACCAACGATAAAGTCTTCCAGATCGGTCGGTGTTACCAACATGACCGCCTGGCTGATGTCGTTGTAGGCAATCGCCAACGCCACTTCTTCCGCCAACGCAGTGCTGGCGACGTCTGTGTGTTCGAGTGTGCAGTACTGGTAGCTCTGGCTGGCGGCGGGCGCGGGCGTTTCGAGAGCGGGCGCCGCGCAGACTGGGCGCTTGGCGTTCATGAGGCAATACCACCGGCGGATTGATCAGTGTTTAGACTAGGCGCGACAAAGCGTCGCGTCTAATTGCCAGTACTGATCTACCGATAGATGACGTCGATCAAGGCTCGATCTGCGATTTCTGATACAGCGCGAAACAGGCCTCGGCCAACGCCGAACGTGGCGCGCCGCGCCGCATGATCAGCCCCAGCCGGGCGAGGGTGTGGGCGTCTTCGATGGGTTGCAGGCGCAGGTGCTCGGTGAGCGCTTCCAGGCCTCCGTCCAGCGGCATCACGGCGCAGCACAGTCCACCGTGTACGGCTTGTAACAACTGATGGACGGCATCGGTTTGCAGCAGCGGTTGGGGGGTGAGCCCTCGGCTGTGGAAGTTGTGGTCGATGGACTGGCGAAAATGCATGCCGCTGGTGAGCATGCCCAGGGGCAGTTCGATCAGTGCTTCCCAGCTCAACGGCTTGTCGCCGAAGCTGAAAAAACGTTGATCGTAGAGCAGGCCCATGCGCGTTTCGCCCAGGGCCAGCGAGTCGAAGCGCTCGTTATCCAGGCGCTCCAGGTAAGACACGCCCAGGTCCAGGCGATTGCTCGCCAATTGCTCAAGGATCTGTTCCGAGCTTAAGGCCGACAGCTCGAAGCGCAGGCTCGGGTGCTCTTTATGCAACTGTTGCATCAACGCCAACGGATCAAAGCTCGACAGCGGCACCACGCCCAGGCGCAACGTACCCACCAGATTGCCCCGGCAGGCCGCCGCTTCGGCTTGCAAACCGTCATACGCCGCCAGCACGGTGCGTGCCCAGGCCAGCACGCGTTCGCCGGGGGCGGTAAAGCCTTCAAAACGCTGGCCGCGATTGACCAACGGCAAGTCCAGCTCTTCTTCAAGGCTGCGCAGGCGCATCGACAGGGTCGGCTGAGTGATATGGCAACGCGCCGCCGCCTGGCCAAAGTGACGGGTTTCGTCGAGGGCGATGAGGAATTTCAGCTGTTTGATGTCCATCTTCGCTCCAGGGCTTATTCCAATGGCGGGGGGATTCTAGCGCGTTTGGGTCTTTGGTCGGTCTGGAACCCAATTGTGTAAGGCTGGTCTAGTCTTGGGCATCTGGAACTTAAATACCAAGGAGAGTGCACCATGAGTCTTTTTAGTTTTGTTAAGGAAGCCGGCGAGAAGTTGATCGACCTGTTGACGCCGGGCAATGCGAATGCCAGTGAGCAGTTGAAGGAGCACGTAGCCAAAGTGGGTCTGGGTAATCCGGATGTACAGACCACGGTGGAGGGCGACAAGGTGACCGTGACCGGTAAAGTCGCCAGCCAGGAAGAGAAAGAGAAGATTCTGCTGGCGCTGGGCAATATTGCCGGTGTGGCCAGTGTGGATGACCAGATCACCGTAACCGGCCCGGCCGTTGCCGCTGCCCGTTTCGTCGTGGTGAAAAAGGGCGACACCCTGAGCGCGATTTCCCTGACGGTGTATGGCAACGCCAACCAGTACAACAAAATCTTCGAGGCCAACAAGCCGCTGTTGTCGCATCCGGACAAAATCTACCCAGGGCAGACGCTGCGCATTCCTGAGTAACAACGCAGGGCAAAATGTGGGAGGGAGCAAGCTCCCTTCCACATAGGTTCAGAGCCCGGCAATCAGGTCCCGGTAATCATCGACCGCCGCAAACTCCGCCGTGTCCTTCGGCCCCTTTTTGCTGTCCGGCTCTTTCACCGCCAGCAAATGCCCCACGCCAAAATCCCGCGCACTGCGCAAAATCGGCAACGTGTCGTCGATAAACAGACTGCGCGAGGGGTTGAAGCCGGTGTCGGCTTGCAGCGCATCCCAGAATTGCGGGTTTTCCTTGGCAAAACCGTAGTCGTGGGAGCTGATCAGCCGCTCGAAATACGGCGCCAGTTCAATGCGCTCCATCTTCAACGACAGCGAGTCACGATGGGCGTTGGTGATCATGATCACGCGCTTGCCGGCCTGTTTGATCGCCGCCAGGAAGGTATCGGCATCCGGGCGCAGGGCGATCAAGTGAGCGGTTTCCAGCTTGAGCTCGCGCACCGGGATCTTCAGCTCGGCACTCCAGAAATCCAGGCAATACCATTGCAACTGTCCGGCGTTACGCTCGAACAGTGGCAGCAGCTCCATCTCGGCCATGGCCCGGCTCACACCGTGCAGCTCGGCGTAGCGCTGGGGCAGGTGTTCCATCCAGAAGTGGTTGTCGTAGTGCAGGTCGAGCAAGGTGCCGTCCATGTCCAGCAGGACGGTGTCGATGGTTTGCCAGGGCAAAGAGGGCATGGGGCGTTCTCATATAAGTAAAGATATCCGACACAGACAATCGGAAAAGCCACGGTATAGTACCCCGATCACGCCAAGGAGCCGCTTATGCGCCAGAAACCCACCGTCCTCGCCCGCGAAATAGTCGCCAGTAGCCGTTTGTTCCGCGTGGAGGAAGTGCAATTGCGCTTTTCCAACGGCGTTGAACGCACCTACGAGCGCCTGGTGGGTCGCGGTGCCGGTTACGGCGCGGTGATGATCGTGGCGATGATTGACGCAGACCATGCGTTGCTGGTGGAAGAATACTGCGGCGGTACCGACGAATATGAGTTGTCGTTGCCCAAGGGGTTGATCGAACCCGGCGAGGATGTGCTGGCGGCGGCAGACCGCGAACTCAAGGAAGAGGCCGGCTATGGCGCGCGGCAGTTGGAGCACATTACCGAACTGTCGCTGTCGCCCGGTTACATGAGCCAGAAAATCCAGGTGGTATTGGCCACCGATCTCTATGAGGAGCGCTTGGAGGGCGATGAGCCTGAGCCGATGCGCGTGGACAGGGTCAACCTGCGCGAGCTGTCGCAGTTGGCGCAAAACGAGCAATTCAGTGAAGGCCGCGCCCTGGCGGCGCTGTATCTGGTACGAGACCTGTTGACCCAGCGTGGAGTGTTTGGCGCATGAGCGAACTGTTTTTAGGCCACCCGTTTATCGCCCCCGTGATCGAGTTGGCGCGCCAGGCCGGTGAAGCCATCCTGCCGTACTGGCGCGCTGATGTGGCCGTGACCTCCAAGGCTGATGATTCGCCGGTGACGGCCGCGGACCTGGCGGCTCACCACCTGATTCTCGCGGGCCTGACTGCGCTGGACCCGAGCATCCCGGTACTGTCTGAAGAAGACGCCAATATCGACCAGAGCGTGCGCGCCGGTTGGACGCGCTGGTGGCTGGTGGACCCTTTGGACGGTACCAAGGAGTTCATCAGCGGCAGTGAAGAGTTCACCGTCAATATCGCCCTGATCGAAAACGGGCGTGTGGTGTTCGGTGTGGTGTCGATGCCTACCAATGGCCGTTGCTATTTCGGTGGCGCGGGGTTGGGCGCATGGCGCTCCGATGTGAACGAAGCACCTCGGCAGATCCAGGTGCGCGAGGCACCGGCGGCCGGTGAGGCGTTTACTGTGGTTGCCAGCCGCCGACACACCAGCCCTGAGCAAGAAAACCTGTTGAATGGGTTGAGTGCGGGGTTGGGTGAGTTGAAGTTGGCAAATATCGGCAGTTCGTTGAAGTTCTGCCTGCTGGCCGAGGGCAGCGCCGATTGCTACCCCCGGCTGGCGCCGACGTCGCAGTGGGACACCGCCGCGGCCCAGGGTGTGCTGGAAGGCGCGGGCGGCGAGGTGCTGGAATTGAGCGGCGAGCCGTTCAGCTACCCGGCGCGGGCGTCGCTGTTGAACCCGTTCTTTCTGGCGTTGCCGGCCAAGGCGGCATGGCGTGAGCAGTTGTTGACCCTGGCCCGTTCTTAAAACCTGCGCAAATCAAAATGTGGGAGGGGGCAAGCCCCCTCCCACATTTGTTTTGTGTTTGGCTGCTAGCGGTGCAGGACGTATTGGCCCGTGAAGGCTACCGCTCTTTGGTCACTGCCCTCATTCACGATCCACGTGTCCAACGTCAACCGCGCCCGGCCATAGCGCTTGTAGGTCGCCAAGAAACGCTTCCACACCTTCTCTTCCGGCGCGGCGCAAATAGCCGTAGCGTCCTGCGTCACCGGCAGCGGGTAACTGATCTGCCCCTCTTGAATCACGATATGCCCGTCTTCAATCCCTTCCTCGCGCAGTTGCAGGTGCAGCCAGCCCCAGCCCGCCAGCACGGCGCCGCAATACAGGCTGCCGCCGAACATGGTGCTCTTGTGGTTGATATTGGCCTCAAGGGGCAAGTGCAGTTGCAGTTGCCCGTGTTGCCAGTCGAGCACCTTCAAGCCCATTTCCCGGGTGAGGGGGATGTCGTGGTGGAGGATGGATTCCAGGTAACGGCTGTCGCGGCTCATGGCGGCCTCGTGGTGGGTGGGCGGGGTCATTCGTCGTCAGCGCTTTGGTTGGCGAAGTTGAGGCCGTGCTTGCGCAGTTTGTCGTGCAAGGTTTTACGCGGCACGCCGAGGGCTTCGGCGAGGCTGCGCATGGAGCTGTGGGGGCGGGTCAGCTCGGCGGCGATCAGGCTTTTTTCGAACTGCTCGACCTGTTCGCTCAAGCCGCCCGGGGTGGACGTGAGCGCGCCGCTGGCGGGGTTGTCCGGCGTGCTGTCCAATGCCAGTTCCAGGCCCAGGGCGAAGCGCTCGGCGGCGTTTTGCAGTTCGCGCACGTTGCCCGGCCAGCTATGGCGCAACAACAAGGCGCGCTGGCCTGGCTGCAACTCGTGCAGCGGCAGGCCGTGACGGCTGCTGGCTTCGTCGGCGAAGTGCTGGAATAGCATCAACGCGTCTTCGCCACGCTCGCGCAGGGGAGGGATGCGCAGCGGGGCGACGTTGAGGCGGTAATACAGGTCGGCACGGAAACGGCCCTGGTCCGCCGCCTGGCGCAGGTCTTCCTTGGTGGCGGCGATGATGCGGATATCCAGCGCAATCAGCTGATTGCCGCCCAATCGCTCCACCACGCGCTCCTGCAACAGGCGTAGCAGCTTGACCTGCACGTCCAGGCTCATGCTTTCGATTTCATCCAGGAACAGCGTGCCGCCGTTGGCGAATTCGAATTTGCCGATGCGGCGTTTCTGCGCACCGGTAAACGCGCCGGGCTCATGACCGAACAGTTCGCTTTCCACCACCGACTCGGCCAAGGCCCCAGCGTTGATCGCCACAAACGGCCCGCTGCGGCGGCTCGACAGGTCATGCAGCGCACGGGCCACCACTTCTTTGCCGGCGCCGGTCTCACCCAGGATCAACACATCGGCCTTGGTCGCCGCCAACGCACCGATCTGTTCGCGCAGGCGCAGCATTTGCGGCGAGTGCCCCACCAGGCGCGTGCTCAGTTGCTGACGGTCGCTCAAGGCCAGGCGCAGACTGCGGTTGTCCAGCACCAGGCGGCGCAGGGCCAGTGCGCGGCGCACGCTGTCGAGCAGCGCGTCGCTGGCAAAGGGTTTTTCGAGAAAGTCATAAGCGCCCGCGCGCATGGCCTGCACCGCCAGCGGCACGTCGCCGTGGCCGGTGATCAGCAGCACCGGCAGGTCCGGGTCCTGGCCGTGCAGTTCGGCGAGCAACTCCAGGCCGTCCATGCCGGGCATGCGGATATCGCTGACCACGACGCCCGGCCAATCCCGCGTCAGGCGTGCGGTAAGGCCGCTGGCTTCACCCAGAGGCAGGACTTTCAGCCCGGCCAGGTCCAGGGTTTGGCACAACGCCTGACGCAGGTGCGGATCGTCGTCGATCAATACCACCTGAATCTGGTTATCGATACTCATACACTGCGGTCCTCGGACGGTTGCAGACTCACGCCCGGCGAGCCGGCACGCAATTTCAACGTTAATAGCGCACCGCCTTCCTTGTGGTTGGCGAACAGCAATTCACCGCCAAACGCACGCATCAGCGTTTCACAGATCGCCAGGCCCAGCCCCAGGCCCTGGGTGCGCGTCTTGGTGGTGTAGAACGGCTCGCTGGCGCGGCCCAGCGCTTCCATGCAAAAGCCTGGGCCGTTGTCGCGAATGTACAGGTTGACGCCCTGTGCGGTGGTTTCGGCACTCAGCCACAGTTTGCGTGGCGGGCCTTTTTCGGTGAGCGCATCGAGGGCGTTGGCCAGCAGGTTGCCCAGCACCTGGCGCAAGCGGGTTTCGCCGGCTTGCACCCATAAGGTCGCCTCCGGCAGATCGCGGATCAGTTCCACTTCCATCGACCGCCGGCGCTTGGCCAGCAACGCCAGCGCATCGTCCAGCGCTGGTTGCAGCGCCACACTCTCCGGTGCGTGCCGGTCGCGACGGGCAAAGGCACGCAGGTGAGCGATGATCGAGGCCATGCGCCCGGTCAATTCGCTGATCAGCTTGAGATTGCCCCGCGCATCGGCGGTGCGTTCATGGTCGAGCAGGATCTCGGCGTTTTCCGCATAACTGCGAATCGCCGCCAGGGGCTGGTTGAGTTCGTGGCTGATGCTCGCCGACATGGTGCCCAGCGCCGACAGTTTGCCGGCCTGTACCAGGTCATCCTGGGCGCGCACCAATTCTTGCTGGGCGTGTTCGCGCTCCAGCACTTCCTGTTTGAGCCGCCGGTTCAGGCCTTCGAGGTCGCTGGTTCGCTCGGCCACGCGCATTTCCAACTCGCGCCGGGCCTTGGCTTCGAAGGCGATGCGTTCCAGGTAGTGGCGACGGCGCTGCATCAGCAGGCCCAGCAGCAACATCAACACCAACAGTGTCGCGCCGCCCACGGCAACCACGGTGCGCACGGGGCGGCTGATCAAGGATTGCGGCGCCAGGATCTCCACGTTCCAGCCGGTCTCGGCGATGGCGGTGGATTGGCGCAGCCAGGCGGTGCCGCTCAGGTTCAGCGGCTGCGGGTCGCGGGTTGGGTAGGGCTGGATCGCAATGATGGCCTGGCGCTCTTCGGCGGTCAGCGGCCGGGTGGCGCGAAAGCGCCATTGTGGGCGCGAGGTGAGGATCACTACGCCGTTGTGGTCGGTGACCAGCAGTTGTTCCGGGGTATTGCCCCACAGGCTTTCGGTGTGGTCCAGGTCGACCTTGACCACCAGCACGCCGATGATCGTGTCACCCTCGCGCACGGCGGCGGCGAAGAAGTAGCCGCGTTTGGCCGACGTGGTGCCCAGGCCGAAAAACCGCCCCAGGCGCCCGGCCATGGCTTCGCTGAAGTACGGGCGGAACGAGAAGTTGCGCCCGACGAAGCTGTCCTGTTTATCCCAGTTGGAGGCGGCGAGGGTCTTGCCGGTGGTGTCCATCAGGTACATCACTTCTACCCCGGCCTGGGCGGCAACGTCCTTGAGCAACTGGTTGGCGTTGGCCAGGTGGGTGCTGACGTGCGGCGCATCCAGGGCGGTGCGCAGGGCGGGCAAGTCACCGAGGATCTGCGGCAGCACTTCATAGCGATGCAGTGTGCCCAGCAGGTTGGCCACGTACAGGTCGAGAGTCTGGCGGTTTTGCCCGGCCAGTTCGCTGCGGTAGTAGCGCTCGGCCAAATGCTCCAGCGGCCACAACAGCGGTGCCAGGCACAGCGCCAACAGAGCAAGGCTGCGCCAGCGGGGTCTTCGCGCAAGGGATGGAGTCATGGGAGTCGTGCGCCTGGGGGTACAGGCGCATTATGCCTAGTGCTGTTGTGTAAGACACTCGCGCAATGCGTCTTGCCACTGCGGCTGGCTGACGTGCCATTGCTGTTGCAGGCGGCTGCAATCGAGGCGTGAGTTCAGTGGGCGCCGGGCCGGCGTTGGGTAAGCGCTGGAGGGGATCGCTTGCAGTTCGGCGCAGGCCTTGCCCTCGGTGCGTAAATGCTCGCCAATCGCCTGGGCGAAACCGAACCATGAGGTTTCACCCTGGGCGCTCAGGTGATAAACGCCCCATTCGCCGGCCTCGCCGGCCCGCCAACGTTCGATCAACGCACGGGTGCTGGCGGCAATGGTCCCGGCCCAGGTCGGCGCGCCGATCTGGTCGGCGACGATGCGCATTTGCGGTTTTTCCTGCAGCAGGCGCTGCATGGTCAGCAGGAAGTTTTTACCGTGGTTGGAATAGACCCAACTGGTGCGCAGAATCAGATATTCGCCCCCCACCGCCGCAATCGCCTGCTCACCCGCCAGTTTGCTTTGCCCATAGACCCCCAAGGGGTTGGGTGTGTCGGCTTCGGTGTAGGGCGCGGGTTTGCTGCCGTCGAACACGTAGTCGGTGGAGTAATGGATCAGCGGGATGCCCAGGGCCTTGGCCTCTTCAGCCAATACACCAGGGGCGATGGCGTTGATGGCGAAGGCGGCGTCTGGTTCGCTTTCGGCTTGGTCGACCGCCGTGTGCGCGGCAGCGTTGATGATCAGGTCGGGGCGGTGGGTGCGTATCTGCCGGCGGATCTGGTCGGCGTCGGCCAGGTCGAGTTGGTCGCTACCCAGCACGATCAACTCGCCCACGCCTTGGAGCTGCTGTTGCAGCGCCCGGGAGACTTGGCCGTGCCGGCCGGTGATGAGGATCTTCAAAGGGGGCGTCATGGGAAAAGGTCGGCTTCCTTCAGCAATTTGCCGGCTTGGTCTTTCGCCGACAGTTGCGGTGTCTCGGTGAGCTGCCAGTCGATGGCCAGCGCCGGGTCATTCCAAAGGATGCAGCGCTCGGCGCTCGGCTGATAGTAGTCGGTGGTTTTGTACAGGAACTCGGCGGCGTCGCTCAGCACCACAAACCCATGGGCGAAGCCTTCCGGCACCCAGAGCTGGCGGTTGTTCTGCGCCGACAGGCGCACGCCTACCCACTGGCCGAAGTGAGGTGAACGGCGGCGTATGTCCACAGCCACGTCCAGCACTTCCCCGGCGATGACCCGCACCAATTTGCCCTGGGTGTGTTCCAGTTGGTAATGCAGCCCGCGCAGTACGCCTTTTTGCGAGCGCGAATGGTTGTCCTGCACGAAGTCGCGTTTGAGCCCGGTCGCGGCTTCAAATGCACGGGCGTTGAAGCTCTCGTAGAAAAACCCACGCTCATCCCCGAACACTTTGGGTTCCAGGATCAGCACGCCGGGCAGTGAGGTTTCAACGACGTTCACTGTTTGTCTCCAGCCAGCGCGTACAGGTATTGGCCATAACCGGTTTTGCCGAAGTATTTGGCACGTTCCAGCAGGTGGTCGCGGTCGATCCAGCTATTTTCATAGGCGATTTCTTCGAGGCAGGCGACTTTCAGGCCCTGGCGATGCTCGATGGTCTGCACGTACTGCGAAGCTTCCAGCAGGCTGTCGTGGGTGCCGGTATCGAGCCAGGCAAAGCCACGGCCGAAGCGTTCTACATGCAGGTCGCCGCGCTTGAGATAAGCATTGTTGATATCGGTGATTTCCAGCTCGCCACGAGGTGAGGGCTTGACCGCCTTGGCGATCTGGATCACGTCGTTGTCGTAGAAATACAGGCCGGTCACGGCATAGCTGGACTTGGGCTGGGCCGGTTTTTCTTCAATCGACAGGGCGCGGCCTTCGCTGTCGAAGTCGATCACACCGAAGCGCTCCGGGTCCTTGACCCAATAGCCGAAAACCGTAGCCCCCGAAGGCCGCTTGGCCGCGCCCAACAACTGCTCGCCAAAATGCTGACCGTGGAAGATGTTATCGCCCAGGATCAGGCACACCGGATCATCACCGATAAATTCTTCGCCAATGATAAACGCCTGCGCCAGACCATCCGGCGTCGGCTGTTCGGCATAGCTGAAACGCACGCCAAACTGGCTGCCATCACCCAGCAGGTTGCGATATTGCGGCAGGTCCAGCGGCGTGGAGATCACCAGGATGTCCTTGATTCCGGCGAGCATCAGCACCGAAATCGGGTAATAGATCATCGGCTTGTCATACACCGGCAGCAGTTGCTTGGACACACCCAGGGTAATGGGGTGCAAACGGGTGCCGGAGCCGCCCGCCAATACGATTCCCTTCATCATGCAATCAAATCCTTCATATCGGTGTTGCCCAAACGTTCGCCCTGATAACTGCCGTCCTGGACCCTGCGGCACCATTCCAGGTTATCCAGATACCACTGCACGGTCTTGCGCAGGCCGGTTTCGAAGGTCTCTTGCGGGACCCAGCCCAATTCACGTTCGATCTTGCTGGCATCGATCGCATAACGCTGATCGTGGCCGGGACGATCCTTGACGAAGGTGATCAGGTCGCTGAATTTTTCGACACCGGCCGGCCGCTGCGGCGCCAGCTCTTCCAGCAGGCCGCAGATGCTACGTACCACGTCGATGTTCTTTTGCTCGTTGTGGCCGCCGATGTTGTAGGTTTCGCCGACGACACCTTCGGTGACCACTTTAAGCAGCGCGCGGGCGTGGTCCTCGACGAACAGCCAGTCACGTACCTGCAAACCATCACCGTAGACCGGCAATGGCTTGCCCGCGAGGGCGTTGAGGATCACCAGCGGGATCAGTTTTTCGGGGAAGTGGAACGGCCCGTAGTTGTTCGAGCAGTTGGTCAGCAGCACCGGCAGGCCATAGGTGCGTTGCCAGGCACGCACCAGGTGGTCGGACGCGGCCTTGCTCGCCGAATAGGGTGAGCTGGGGGCGTAGGGCGTGGTTTCGGTGAACAGATCATCCACGCCGTGCAGGTCGCCATACACCTCGTCGGTGGAGATGTGATGGAAGCGGAAGGCGCTCTTGGCCGGCTCTGCCAACGTAAGCCAATAAGCGCGCGTGGCCTCAAGCAGGCTGTAGGTGCCGACAATATTGGTCTGGATAAAGTCCGACGGGCCGTCAATCGAACGGTCGACGTGGGACTCGGCGGCCAAGTGCATGATGGCCTGTGGCTCAAAGCGCGCAAGCACCGCGCTGACGGCCGCCTGATCGATGATATCGGCCTTGACGAACTCATAACGGCTATCGGCGGCGACGCTGACCAGCGACTCCAGGTTGCCGGCGTAGGTGAGTTTGTCCAGGTTAAGCACTTCGTGCTCGGTATGTTGGATCAGGTGGCGGATTAGGGCAGAGCCAATAAAACCGGCGCCACCGGTGATGAGAATGCGCATGTCGGAGGGCCTTTTCCTTAGACGTACTTGAAGCGAATGGGGCATAGCTTGAGTCGTGGAGCCCAGCTCTGCAAGAACCATGTAAGTGGGGGTTGCCTAACGCCCCTGAACAATGGCGATATAGACGTCTAAAAAAACCGAGGTCGTCACAATGCTGCTCGCCACGCTGATCCACCGTGCAAGCCTACCCAGCCCTCAGCTAGGCCCCGATCAGGCCGCTCAACTGCTTGCGCGGCACTACGGCCTTAGTGGCACTTTGCAGTCATTGGGCAGCCAGCAAGATCTCAATTACAAACTTGACAGCATTCAAGGCCGCTTTGTTCTGAAAATCTGCCGTGGCGATTATGCCGCTGCAGAGTTGCAGGCCCAGCACGCGGCGCTCAATGCGGTGCACGGCGTGCGCGTGCCCAAGGTCATCAAGGCCCTGAGCGGTGAGGAGCTACTGACACTGAGCGTCGGCGGCCAAACCCTGCACCTGCGGTTGTTGGACTATATCGACGGTCAGCCACTGACTCATTTGCCGCATCTGGGGCGTGATGTGATCGCTGCGTTCGGAGACCTCTGCGGCCGTATGAGCCAGGCATTGGCCGATTTTGAACACCCTGGCCTGGACCGCACCCTGCAATGGGACCCGCGCCACGCCCCGGAACTGATCACCCACTTATTGGCCACCCTGCAAAACCTGCCCCACCGCGCTGCTCTGGAGCAGGTGGCCGAGCAGGTCGAGGCGCGCGTAGGCCCTTTGGCGGATCGCCTGCCGTGGCAAGCGGTGCACATGGACATCACCGACGACAACGTGGTGTGGCAGCGCGATGCTCAGCGGCGGTGGCAGTGGCAGGGCGTTATCGATTTTGGCGACCTGGTGCGCACGTGGCGCATTGCCGACCTGTCGGTGACCTGTGCGGCCCTGCTGCACCATGCCGAAGGTGACCCCTTTGCCATCTTGCCGGCGATTCAGGCGTGCCACGCCATTACCCCCTTGCAACGCGAAGAGTTGCAGGTGCTGTGGCCGCTGATTGTCGCCCGCGCAGCGGTGCTGGTGCTGAGCAGCGAACAACAGCAACGTCTGGACCCGGACAATGCCTATCTGTTGAAAAACGCCGACCATGAGTGGGAAATTTTCCATGTGGCGACATCGGTGCCGTTCGAGCTGATGGAGGCGGCGATTTTGCGCTGCGTGGGCGAGGCACTCGCGCCGATTGCCGATGAAGGCTTCGTGCCCTTGTTGCCGGGGCTGGTGGGGCGAGAATTCGCGCTGATCGACCTGGGGGTGCTCAGCCCGCATTTCGAAGCGGGCAATTGGGAGACGCCCGGTATCGACCATCGGTTATTGGACGAGGCGGCGGCAGTGCATGGGCTGGCGGCCAGTCGTTATGGCCAATACCGGCTGTCGCGCACCTGCCCGGACAGCGCCGCCGAGCCGGAAAGTTTCCCTCTTCACGTCGAGTTGCATGTGCCCCATGGGACGACCTTGGAAGCGCCCTTCGCCGGCACGTTGCGCCAGGACGCCGATGGCCTTGTGTGCGTGCAAGGCGTTGAGTTGAGCGTGCGTTTGCGCGGCGTGAAGACGGTATTGAAGCCCGGTTCGCTGCTGGTAAAAGGGCAAGCCTTGGGTGAGGTCCAGGCACCGCTGACCGTGCAACTGTGCCGTGCAGACCTGGAACCGCCGCTGTTTTGCACGCCTTCCCGGGCGCAGGCCTGGCAGGCACTGTGCCCATCACCTTCGGCATTGCTCGGCCTGGCCTGTGACGCAGAGCCGGAGCTGGACGCCGACGTCCTGCTCGCGCGCCGCGACGCCAGCTTCGCCCGGTCACAGAAGCACTATTATGTCGACCCACCGCGCATCGAGCGCGGCTGGCGCAATCACCTGATCGACATGCAGGGCCGTTCCTACCTGGACATGCTCAACAACGTGGCGGTGCTGGGCCATGGCCACCCGCGCATGGCCGCGGTGGCGGCGCGGCAGTGGTCGCTGCTGAACACTAACTCGCGGTTTCACTATGCCGCGATTGCCGAGTTCTCCGAGCGCTTGCTGGCGCTGGCACCCAAGGGCATGGACCGCGTGTTTCTGGTCAACAGCGGCACCGAGGCCAATGACCTGGCCATCCGCCTGGCCTGGGCCTACAGCGGCGGGCGCGACATGCTCAGCGTGCTGGAGGCATACCACGGTTGGTCGGTGGCGGCGGATGCGGTGTCCACCTCGATCGCCGACAACCCCCAGGCGCTGAGCAGTCGCCCGGACTGGGTGCATCCGGTGACCGCGCCGAATACCTATCGCGGCGAGTTTCGGGGGCCGGACAGTGCACCGGACTACGTACGAAGCGTGGAACACAACCTGGCGAAAGTGGCTGCGAGCAAGCGCCAATTGGCGGGGTTCATCTGTGAGCCGGTGTATGGCAACGCGGGGGGGATCTCCCTGCCGCCAGGCTATTTGCAGCAGGTGTATGAACGGGTCCGCGCCCAGGGCGGTGTGTGTATCGCCGATGAAGTGCAGGTGGGGTATGGCCGCATGGGGCACTTCTTCTGGGGTTTTGAAGAACAAGGCGTGGTGCCCGACATCATTACCATGGCCAAGGGCATGGGCAACGGCCAGCCGTTGGGTGCGGTGATTACCCGGCGTGAAATCGCCGAAGCCTTGGAGGCCGAGGGGTATTTCTTCTCGTCATCGGGGGGCAGCCCGGTCAGTTGCCGGATCGGCATGGCGGTGCTGGATGTCATGGAAGAAGAAAAGCTGTGGGAAAACGCCCAAGTGGTTGGCGGGCATTTCAAGGCTCGGTTGCAAGCACTGATCGAGCGTCACCCGCTGGTGGGCGCGGTGCACGGGTCCGGCTTCTATCTGGGCCTGGAGCTGGTACGCGACCGGCAAACCCTGGAACCGGCCACCGAAGAGACCACGCTGCTGTGCGAGCGCCTGCGTGAGTTGGGAATCTTCATGCAGCCCACCGGCGATTATCTGAACATCCTCAAGATCAAGCCGCCGATGGTTACCTCTAAACGCAGCGTGGACTTCTTTGTCGACATGCTGTCGAAGGTGCTGGATGAACAACTGTAATTAATCGATTGTTATCGGTTATTGCTTGTCATATTTATCGATCATGCTCGTTGATCGCTTTTAAAGCCGATTTTTATCCGTTATAAAGTCGGCCTTTACCCCATTCGGAGTCTTGATCGCCATGACCACCCTGCACAGCACCCCCCGCGCCGATGGCTTTTATATGCCTGCCGAATGGGCGCCACAAACGCAAACCTGGATGATCTGGCCCGAGCGCCCGGACAACTGGCGCCTGGGCGGCAAGCCGGCGCAGGCGGCCCATGTGGCCGTGGCCAAGGCCATTGCGCGCTTCGAGCCGGTGACCGTGGCGGTTTCCGCCGGCCAATACGAGAACGCCCGTGCGCGCTTGGACGTGCCGAATATCCGGGTGGTGGAAATGTCCAGCGATGACGCCTGGGTGCGTGACACCGGCCCGACGTTCGTGATCAACAACAGCGGCGAAGTGCGCGGCGTGAACTGGGATTTCAATGCCTGGGGCGGGTTTGATGGCGGCCTGTACGCGCCGTGGAACCGTGACTCGCAGGTGGGCGGCAAGATCCTCGAAATCGAACGCGCGCCGCGCTACCGCACCGAAGGCTTTGTGCTGGAGGGCGGCTCGATTCACGTCGACGGCGAAGGCACCCTGATCACCACCGAAGAATGCCTGCTAAACCGCAATCGCAACCCGCATCTGGATCGTGCCAGCATCGAAGCGGTGTTGAGCGACAACCTGGCGGTGGACAAGATCATCTGGCTGCCCGATGGCCTGTTCAATGACGAAACCGACGGTCATGTGGATAACTTCTGCTGCTACGTGCGTCCCGGCGAAGTGCTGCTGGCCTGGACTGACGACCCGCAGGACCCGAACTACGCACGTTGCCATGCGGCCATGGATGTCCTGCAAAGCAGCACCGATGCACAGGGCCGCCCATTCACTGTGCATAAAATGCCGATCCCTGGGCCGCTGTATGCCACTGAGCAAGAGTGTGCCGGCGTCGACCCGGTGGACGGCTCCCAAGAGCGCAACCCGAGCGTGCGCCTGGCGGGTTCCTATGTGAACTTCCTGATCGCCAATGGCGGCATCATCGCGCCAAGTTTCGACGACCCGTTGGACAGCGAGGCCAAGGCCATCCTGCAGAGGCTGTTCCCACAGCATGAAGTGGTGATGGTGCCGGGGCGTGAATTGTTACTGGGTGGCGGCAATATCCACTGCCTGACCCAACAACAGCCGGCCCCGCACAGAAACTGAGTGCAGTTGTAACAGCGCCTTTCGTGTAACCGGGCGCTACTCGGTTTCAGCGCCTAAAGCAAGCCCGCGGCCCAGCACGGTCGCGGGCTTTTTTGCGGCTGTATGCCTGCGAATACGGGACATTGGCATAGCTCTTGTATCGGTGATGCTCACAGTGGTTCAGGGGCATGACTGCGCGGTTCTGTCATAAACCTTGAGTAAGTTAGCCGCTCAAGCAGTAGGAGAGAGCGCTGAAATGAACGCCGATATCAACCTGATGAATACCCGTACGTTCCACCCTTTGCGGGTCGACGGCGACGCGATCCAGGCGCTGGGGCTCTGGTTGAAGGAACACGGCTCGCGGCAGATCAGGCAGCAGCCCGATTTACGCAGCGTGATGAGTGAACGCTACCCGGTGGGGTTGTTCAGCGAGGATGAACTGCATGCGTTGTGTGACGTGTTGAAAAACTAGGCAACGCAGCTAACACCTGTGGGAGGGGCTCCGATTGCGGTCTGTCAGCCAAGTTTTCAGTAGCTGATCCACCGCAATCGGGAGCAAGCCCCCTCCCACATATTTGACGGGTGTGTCGCTTTTTAGAAACTGTAAGTACCTCAGCGCCGCCCGCACATCCCAGCCCTTCTGACGGAACCCGAGCAATCCTTTTCGAGCTTGGCATCCTGTAGGCCAATGTCGCTCAAGGCCAGAAAGGCTCTCAGCCATTGCTTAGAATTAAATCGCCTAAATACAGACGATTCACGAAATTGACACATAGTTCAACGCGCGACTAGGATTGCGCCCAACGCCTGTGGCTAACAGCCATGACTCATCCAATAAGAAAAGGCCCGCGGCATGTTCAGTCGTCCGCGGGCCTTCTTTTTTCCGGATAAAGTCGACACCAGAAAAGCGACACGGAGCCCTGGTGTCACAGCGCGTACTCAACCAGAAATAAGGAATACAAAAAAATGTTGAAGCAACGGATGAGTCTGATCGCTCTGGGGATTTTGAGCGCATCGGCAGCCATGGCAAACGACCAGGAGCAATCCAAGGGTTTCGTTGAAGACAGCCACCTGAACATCGCCGCACGTAACGCCTATATCAGCCGCGACTATAAAAACGGCAAGCAAGACAAAGCCGAATGGGGCCAGGGCTTCATCGGCAAATTCGAGTCCGGCTTCACCCAAGGCACCGTCGGTGTAGGTGTGGACGTGATCGGCCAATACGCTATCCGCCTGGATGGTGGTAAAGGTCGCAGCGGTGCGGGCGGTATCAACTTCTTCAAGCAAGGTGACAGCGGCGCGGCAGCCGACGACCTGGCCAAGGGCGGCGCGGCAGTGAAGTTCCGTGTGTCCAACACCGTGCTCAAGTACGGCGATCAAATGCCGGCCGTCCCTGTGCTGCAGTACGACAACTCGCGCCTGTTGTCGGAAACCTACACCGGTACCTCGATCGTTTCCAAAGAGATCGAAGGCCTGCAGCTGGACGCTGGTCGCTTCACCAAGGAAGCCCAAAAAGCCGCCGAAGGCACCGACAGCGGCAACCTGAAAAACATCAGCTACCTGGGCGGCAGCTACAAGTTCACCGAAAGCCTGTCCGCTGCGCTGTACGCTTCCGACATGGAAGACGTGCTGAAGAAGCAATACGTCAACGTCAACTACGTACTGGCCCTGCCGGAAAAACAGTCGCTGACCTTTGACTTCAACGGCTACAAAACCAAGCTGGACAAGAGCTTCGCCGAGCAGCGCGGCGATGCCGACGCGCGCGACAACAAGATCTGGAGCCTGGGCGCCACGTGGGCAGTGGGCGCACACAGCTTCACTCTGGCCCACCAGCGCAGCACCGGCGACACCGGCTACCTGTATGGCGGCTACCGCGACAATACCCGCGACACCGGCATCGGCGATGGCGGCAACACCATCCTGCTGGCCAACTCGTACTGGTCCGACTTCAACGGCAAGGACGAGCGTTCGTGGCAAGCGGGCTACGGCATCGACTTCACCACCTTCGGCGTGCCGGGCCTGACCTACAACGTCGCTTACGTGCGCGGTACCAACATCGACGATGGCTCTGGCCGTGGCGATGGCACCGAGCGTGAAATCTGGAACCAGTTCAAATACGTGGTCCAGAGCGGCCCGGCCAAAGACCTGAGCCTGCGCGCCCGTGCCTCGTGGTTGCGCGTGTCCAACAACGCCAGCAACTACAACGTTGGCGGTAATGAACTGCGTCTGTTCGCCGACTACCCGATCAACGTTTTCTAAGTGATCGCACGTCGTGCCTGATGCCAGGCGATAAAAAACCCCGACTGGTTCGGGGTTTTTTTATGGGCGCCGATCAGTCCTCGCGGTGCTGCAAAATCTTGCGCGCCAGCGACGCGTTGACGTAGTCAGTCATCAGCACCAGGCCGTCGTAAGGCTCGATCTTTTTGTTGTCGATGCACAGCTGTGCCATCTGCAAAAGCACCTGGCGCTTCTTCTTGTTGACCCGTGCACCAGGCACGCCGAACGCGGTTTTGCGCAACTCGGGCAATGGCGCTTCCGGCGTCAGATCCACCGTCACCCAGATGCCTTGCATAAATTGCAACGTGACGCTGTCGATGTGCTCGATGGGCAACGGCTGCGCCAGGTTGGCAAACACAAAATGTTCCGGCGTCAGGCGCAACGCAATTTGCGGGGCGCGTTTGAACCGACGCACGCCCAGCCATAGAAAGATCAGCGCGATGCTACCGATGGCCGCACCGGCGCCGAGGGCGGACAACGGCGTGCCCTTCATGCGCTCCGGCGCAAGCCAAGGCTGGGCCATGACCCACAGCCCGAGCAGCACGAACGGGATCGACAGCACCGCCATCAGCACAGCGCCTCGGCGCCCGCCCTCGTGCAACGCATGCTCGCCCTGGGCCGATGCGACCATGGTTTCCAGCAGATGGGTGTGCTCGGCGTTCTCCACCACCGCCACCTCAATCAAGTCGCCGGACAGTTGTTCGCGTAATGCCCTTGGTGCGCTGAAACAGGCGTCGATTTGCGCATTCGCCGCGTCACGGTCCACCCCGCGCGTGGCGCTGCGCACTGCATCGTCCAATGACACACCCAATGCCTGTAGGCGTTCGCCATTGGACGGGTGGGAATCGGTCGGGTGCGCTTGCTGAATCTCCAGGGTTTCGGGCGGCAGTTGCAGCTCACACCCGCGCAAGGCGCCGAAAACCGCATCGGGCAGGTCCGTCGCTGACGCCGCGTCGCACAACGCCAGCAGTGAGTCCTCAATGTGCGGCTGCAACACCGCCACCCGCAACAACGCCGAGGCGGCCGCGGCATTGCCCACCAACCGCGCGCCGGCGGCATCCGCGAGTAATTCGCGCTCACGGCTCCAGTGGTTCACCGCCTGGTCAAAGCGCTGCATGAAAAACACGCCGAACATGAACGACGGCCGCATCAACCGTCCCTGGATAAAGTCGCTGGCCAGCAACGCGTTCCACAGCGCTTCGAGGCTGCGATTGACCCCATCGTAGATCGGCAAAAAGCGCAGGCTGTACGCCGTGTCTTGCCCCGCAAAGTGCGCCAGCTCGTGGCCGATCACCGCGCCGATTTCCTCACGGCTCAACAGGCCCAGGTACAGCAGCGGCACATGCAAGGTGCGCCCCTGCAGCGCAATGTCCGCCGGTTGCACAACGGCGTCGCTGGAGGTCACGTAAAAACCCTGGGCCAGGCTCACCACAATATGGTTCGGCGGCAGCGCGCCCAGTGAACCTGCCAACTCGTTTACATGCCGCCACAACCCCGGCGCCTGCTCGGGGCTGACCACCTGGCCGTACATCTCCAGCGGCTCGGGCGTGAACATCCCCAGCATGTGGCGCAGCTGTTTAAGCAACTGCCAGATCGAATACAGACAGAACGCCGCGACCACCCCCAGCACCGCCATCAGCTTGACTTCGCCGCTGCCCAGCCGACCGATATGCCACATCGCCAAGCCTTCAAAACTCAGCACCAACGCGACCGCCGCCGCCATCGCCACCCCATGGCTCACCAGCACATAGGGCAACAAGCGGCTGCCCAGAGAGAACACCTGCAACAACCTCTGCCGCGACCGCCGTGCCCGCCGCCCCGCCCAATACGTACCCGCCAAAGCGGCCACGCCAACCCCTACCGCCAACAGCCCCAGGCCCATCACCCACGGCGCCAGCCCACGCATCACACGGTTCACGCGATGAGCAATGGGCAGTTCGGTTTCGATTTTTGCCAGGCGGGAGAGTGCCAGTTGCACACCGATTGTTTCGTCTACCAGCTTGACCTTGGCCGCCGGGTCCTTTGCCGCCAGGGCTTGAAGTTGCTGCTTAGCGATATCCACATTGATGTGGTAATCGATCATCGCGGTGGTGGTTTCGTCAGCCCGCTGACGCTCCCAACCACCCAGGGCAGCGAGCACCAGCGGGAAAATCACCAGCAGAGCAACTAATTTCAGGGCGTTCATGGGGGGCCGTTCACCACGCAGAGATGAACAGGGTTATACCGAAAAAAACGCGCCAGGCCGAGGTGATCGTCCGCGGGAGCTGGGCAGCGCGCACAAAAAAGGCCCACCTTTCGGTGAGCCTTTTTTGATGTTGCGTATGGTGCGGCACCAGGAGTCGAAAATTCTCACAACTAATTGATTTTTAAGTATTTTATTTCTATTGGCGCGTGCTTCTATCTCTAAAACTATCCTCAGGCGCCCCCTTTGATGATTAACGAGTCAAGGAAAGCTAAAACAAGAACTTAGGGAGTTACACTGCCTCGAGGTTTCGATATCGCAGACCCTCATATTCGGATGATGGAGGGCACGACCCTACCGCTTAGGGTAAGCGACAGCATATGACCTTGTGTAAAAGGCAAAGCTCGATACTCTTTCAATTTGAGCTGACTGCTATAAATGCGTGGGAAGCGGCCATGGCGAAAAATGGCCGGAAGCTGAAAACAGTGCTAAAGAAATTTTAGCAAAAAAGCCCGGCAAGCGATTGAGCTTACCGGGCTTTCTATCTACATCAGTGAGGCTTGGATGGTGCGCTGTCGTCCGTCAGGTCGAGCGTACCTTGCTCACCGACTCCTTCTGGTTGCTTCGCCTTCCGAACTTCATCTACCTCAAAGCAGAACGCGGTTTTACCAACCTCGTGTGCGAAAAGGCGTTTGCCGTTGCGGAGGGTAATGAAGGGTCTGCAAATCAAAGTCATACGGATTCTCCAAGAGAACCCGGAAGTACTTGCGACACTGCAAATGCCGCTAGTCAAGCAGGTGTTGTAAAGAGATCGATATGTACGTAGAATCTCTTCCCGAGTATGGAAACCTGACCTCCGGGTTTGTTTTCTAATTGTGCTTTGGAGTTCTGCAAAAACATCCATTGCACGGTTCAAATCGCCTGCCAATGCTGCAAACATTGGTGGGCTTTTTTGTCGATAAAAAAGCTATCGGCAATTATAATTATCCTGTCATATCATCTTGCCGTCAACCCTTCTCCTCTAATTTTCCCTTCGTTTTCAGGCCGTTGGCTCAGAAGTTGAGATTTTTCACTCATACGTCAAAAATTGGCTGCGCTGGGTCGCTTCGCAAGCTCACATAGTCAGCCTGCCATCTGATCAGGTTTAGCGACTGACCATAGGTCAGCGCCTCATCGGATATCACGTTGATTTCTGTCAGCTCGATCCATTCCCAAGCCTGATTCGCGCCTGTTCTGCAGCGGCTCAGAAAAAGTTCGTCGATGGCCTTTGCTGCAGCCAAGGCTGCTTCTTCCGCAGTCTCAGGATCTTCGTCGGTTTTGTAGAGAACCAAGATCGCGAGCTCGTAAAGGTCGTCCGACCCTTCTCGGGTTCTCTCCGTCCCCTGATCAACGTCAAAGAACACTGCTGGAATGTGGTTCCCGGACTCTTTAAAAAGCCTGGCAAGTCGATCGGCAACCTTTGTATCTCGCAGCCTGCGGTCAAACTCGTCCGGGAACGATGATCGGCGATATCTTGCTGCTAGCCAGCGCTGGAAGATGCTTCGTTCCTGGCCGTTCATCAAGGCAGCCCGAGTCGGCTCGTAGGACACAAATGCCTTGGACGGATCCTTATGCTCCTTCTGAACCCTAACCCGCTTGCTTGCATCGAATTCGCAAAGTAAGTGCTCGTCCGTGCCAGTCAGTTCGATATGTAGGCGCCTCGCGGTTTTGCAGTGCGTATAGTTCCCATCAAGTTTGTCCGTCAGGACCTTCCCTAAAATGAGCTCCACCTCCGGTTCGCCGTATGCTAGCTGCGCAAGGTCGCAATCATGCGTGGCGACGGCTGCGATGATTTTTTCCTGGTCATCGCCGTCGATGGTGATGCCGAGCTGGGCGAGTGTTTCGCTATCGACAATATAACCTTGTCGCCACGGTGTTGATCGACTCCAGCTCACCATCAACTGCTACCTCATGCTCTGTCTTGCAAATGGGGTGAGCCGATCGACGCGAGATCTACGGCGGCCCGATTTCGAGTTTTCAGTCTCGAGTCCATCGCTGCACGTTGTGCGCCTTCCTTTTGAGCCATAGCGATGAGTTTCCCAGCTGCCTCTACACCCGACATGCCTCCGGCAACAGCTTCAAATAGAGATTTGCCGCCTGGGAGCTTCCGCTTGGCGTTCACTTGTCCTGCTAGCGGATGGGCCACGATACGATCGGCCGCTGCGGCCAGTTCGTAGAGCAGGGCTTGGTTGCCCTCTGAGATGTGCTCACCGGCTTGCCAGTTATAAATCGCCTGCCTCGAAACTCCGAAGATCAATGCCAATTCGGTCACCGCTGGTTTCAAGGTGTTGCGTACGTAAGACATAGCTTCTGCGGTTGTCCGTGGGGCAGTTGTTTGCTCATGCTTGGCGATGCCTTGAGCCGATTCTTTGTATTCCTTGCTAGCCCGGTTCTCGCGAGGTTGGGGTTGTGGTGACAAGGTTCCAAGGCATAGTGCAAAGGCAACAGTCAGGCCGTAGCCCCAAGCCAGTGCTGCGCTGCCTGCCGTGCGCTTGACCTTCTCTCGTTCAGATTCGAGATGCCGGCTTGCTGCATTAAATGATCGGTTTGCCATTCCCGGGTTTGGAGATGGCGCGTACATTGTGCTCATAGGTTAACTCCATGCTTTCCGTGCGTAGTCCGTCACAGTCGCGTTGAAGAACAGCTCAACGAGGTCGTGAAGGTGTTGAAACCTATCTTTGATTTCGGTCGAGTCGTACTTTCGGCGCTCGGAAAAACTGGCGTCGACGTCAACTGTTGCGTGCTGACCATTGAGTCCTCTGAAGCGCTCGCCAACTTTGAGCGGATCTGGCAGCAGGTCTGGTGGAAAGCGCAGTTCGCTGTTCTGGGCAACCACCCGCGAGACCACCTGCCCTATGCTTGGGATGGTGGCCGACGACTCGGCAAAAGAATGATTGTAAGTCAGTGGTTGCCCTTCGAACTGGTACATCTGGTTGAGATCGAGTGAGGCTGGTGTTCCCCACACCTCTCGAGCAAGGTACTGCTGTAAGGTTTCCCCTTCAGCAGGTACTACAGCATCGAGGTACCTCAGGCCTAAGCGCTCAAAGTAAGCGAGACCGTCGACCGCTTCCTCCAGAATGCTCAAACCCCGTTCCAATTCAGCATAGAACTTCGGAAAGGTCTCGTATTCAGTGCAGCGAAACGAAAGCGCACTCGGCTCCATCAGAAAGCCTTGAGTACCTTCGAGGTTGGAGAACGTATAGCTTTCGATCTGCTGTACGCCCGGCTGGAAAGGCTGCGTGTCATCCCCGCCTGTAATAGCACCAAAAGAGAATTGCATCTGCTGAGCGCTTTTGAAATCAGGGTAACCAGCCTTGCGCATCCGCTCCTGAATAGCCGGAAGGTAAGCCTTCAGTGACAGCAGTGTGTTGTGACGCACCTGGCCGATGGTGAAGTAGACTGGGGCGTTTGAGTATTTCTTTCCCATTTCGATTACTCAGCTTGACACTTTGATTGACAGTTTACAGCTAGGTTTACACTCTAGCAAGCGGATGAGTGTCCGCTGTGTCTAGAGCTCGACATCAGCGCTCATCAAGGGGAGCTGACTGATGCCTACGCAAAAAGCCACTAGTCAAGGTCAGTTGCTTTTGGGTTGATTGCTACCGGTATCAGGTGCCACGTAGAGATTGAAAGTCCATGACGTCTGTAGGCGCTGAGCGAGCAGTCGGACGGTAAGCAGGTAATAGTAACGAGTCGCTTCACTACGCCCAGCTAGCCGATGGTCCATAAACCAAATTAGGTGTTTTCTCTGCCAGCTCCATGGCGTCTCTCGCCGCCATCGCGCTGCGATCTCGGCGCTAATAATCCTGGCTTGCCGCAAATGCCGCTGCTGCGTTGCATGCGATCCGGTCAGCACGCCACCTAGGAACATCTCCATATCAAACGCCTTGCTCATGTTCGTCCTCCAATATAGGCAGCGGCAACGTCGATCCGACTGTGCCCCAGTTCTTTGCTGATCTGCATGCGGGCCTCACAGTCAAGACGCCGATCCACGGCATAGCACTGACCACCATTAACCGGCGCTTGGTGCAGGGTAATTTGCTCATAGCGCTCACAAGCAAATGCCGCCCGTAGCTCGTGAAAGCCTTTGAGGTTGTGCTTATGGAGAAGGTCCCGCGCGGGACGGACGATTTCCCGTTGGAAATCGAGGTATCTTTCATTCGGCGCAAGCAGGTTGTGGCTGCCGCGGGGTGAGACCTGTTCGGCGAATCTCAAAGCTTCGTGAATATGATCATCCACTCTGATCCAGCGAGGTGCCGAGGCACCTGAGCGCCCCCCTTTGGTGCCATCCTGGATGTTGATCTTGCCGTAGTGTTCGGCCTCACGTTTTAGGCGCGGTAAGTCGGCCAAAATGGCCTCGCGCAGGCGCATGCCGGTGGCCCGCGCTAACTGAGCGATGGCCGCGGCACGAGAGTGCTGTTCGCTGAGCGTCTCGACGATTCGCATCAGGTGTTCGCGATCCTGGCCTTGTGGAGCTGTCGTGCGGATGGTGGTGCGCTGCATTCCCAGCGCTTTGCTCGGACTCGGCACTTTCACGTACTGATCACCGCGAAGCGCCGCCATGGTTCGGTTGACGCTGGACAATCGATTTTGTGCGGTGGCGATGGAGAGGTCGCCGCGATCGACCAAGTGACGCAGATGCGCCACGTAATCCGCCAAGATCTGACGATCTACCTGTCGTGCATCGTTGAGTCCTGGTCCATCGTCTGAGCGGCACCAGCGCACGAATGCCTGCCAACGATCACAGTGCGCTTTAACGGTCCCGTAGTGCCCGCCACCGAACATGTCTCTCAGCGCTTGCGGCCCGGCATAGCTCAGTTGCCGGCCATAGCCAAAATTGCGCCCATCTCGTCTGCCCACCAGCGCCATGATCAAACTCCTCTCGAAGCCAAAACTTTTTAAAACTTTCCCCACGTCATCCCGCCAAGAATGTTGAGTGTTATCAGGGATCAAGGCCCCTGCGACCTGTGAGGGTTGTCCATTAACGCGGGACTGGCGGCTCCTTACGACCGGGAGCGTGGGCATCTCATGATCTGGCCTCCTGAACACTTCCGAAGAAGTGGGCGGGTGGAGGCTGTGCTGGCTGACGAAACCACGCCGCGAGATCCTGAGTCGAGTGAAGGCAGTGATGTGATGACCGGGGCATGCCTGACTGTCAGTCAGGTGCAGTCCATTCCTTGGGCTGCGGCACCATCATCTACATCGCTGTTGCTGGTGACTTCGGTGTTTGTCACGCCGATTGTCACGAGGGGGAATGCCGCAAAGCCTTGTACGAGGTGGCCTGCAGCAGGGGTAGAGCGCCCGTCTCTTTCCGGGAGAAAGAGACGGGCGCAGGTTGGCGCACGGTAATGGCCAAGCGGATAGGTTGCTGCAGAGCAGCTATGAAAGGGGATGAGTTGCCGCAGTGGGCATACTGGTAAAAGTAGGCATCCATCACATCGCTGTGACCGTGCGAGCCGCCGGACGCTAATCGCACTTTGGGAGAACCACCACGGTGTGGCGTAGCCTTAAAGGTTCTGGCTACCTGGGTTGCTGTCAACGACAGCACTTGCCCGATCTTTTCTACGCCTGTGGATAATTTGGGTCAAGGCTCGGATTTTCGGGAATTCTGCGGCTGTGGATGAAATTATCCACCGGTGGAAATCCGTGGTTTTCCACAGACAGTTGTGTGGGTTTTAGATTTTTTAAGTGAGGTCCATCCAAGCAGGGCGGCTTTGCAGCCCTGTTTGGATGGACCCGCGTGGTAGAGCAGATTGCGAGAGTCTTACGGATGTACGCTTACTTTACTGCGGCACTTTAAAAGCCAAAGCAGTGTTAGCACCGTCGGCCAAAACAACGTGTTGAGAACGTCGTGAGCGCTTGCCTGCCAGCGCCAGTATCCGAAGCTTCCAATATCGTCTCGCCGATCTACCCACTCGCCTGCACACGCAATGATGAAAACAACCAGCCAGCCAAGGTATGGCCTGAATCGTCGGGAGCCAACGATCAACGTCAAATAGACCGCCATGCCCAAATAGATATGCAGCGCGTCTTTTGACAGTCCGGTTGCCGACACAATGGCGAGCTTGATGCTTTGTGCGGTTGAGATATCCATATCAACTCCTCCTCTCTGCGCCAATGCCAGGCTTCGCCTTTATCCGAGTAACGTTATCTCCAATCTGGTTGGCGAATTCGTGTGGAGTGACATGCTCCTGCCGGTTGGCCTCTAGGTACCGGCTCCACCAGTTCATGATCAGCCTGCGCTCCTCTATGAACTCGGCCTTGTGGATGTAAGCGGCGCGGACGTTGTTGCGCTCCTTGTGGCTCATCTGCCGTTCAATGGCTGTCTCCGACCACAATCCTGACTCGATCAGTGCGCTGCAGGCCATCGAACGAAACCCATGTCCGCAGATATCGGTTTTGGTGTCGTATCCCATCGTCCGTAGCGCGTTGTTCACGGTATTTTCGGACATGGGCTTCCAGGGTTTGGCATCGCCTGCAAACACCAGGTCGAATTTGCCGGTGAGGGCGTGGATCTGTTCAAGCAGGGCCACGGCATGCGGCGATAAGGGTACAAGATGGATATCCCCTGCCATCTTTGTACCCCTAGTGGAAAAGGGTACTCCCTCCAACGCGGGTCGAGTGTCCGGTATCTCCCAGGTGCCACGCTTGAGGTCGAACTCGCTCCAGCGGGCGAAACGCAGTTCGCTGGATCGTACAAACACATGCAGCGATAGCATCACCGTCAGGCGGGTAAGTGCGCGACCTTTATAGGTGTCGATCCGCTCCTGTAGTTCCGGCAGTCGCGATAAGGGTAGAGCGGGGCGATGTACCACCCGTGGGGCTTTGATCAAGCCTTCGAGGTCGTATGCAGGATTGGCGGTGATAAGCCGGAGGCGTTTTGCCTCGCGCATGATGCTCTGCAGGTAGTTTTGTACCCTTAAAGCTACGTCTATCGTTCCGCGCTTCTTGATCGCTTCCAAGGGCTGCATGAGGTCATGGGTGTCGAGGTCGACAATGGCGCGGGCGCCGATCAGCGGGAACACGTGGGTTTTGAGGCGACTCATCACGGTCTTGGAATGGCCTGGTGCCCACTTGGCCGACATTTCCGTATGCCAGTCGAGCGCAACGCTTTCAAAGGTTCTGCCTTTGATTACGGCTTCCGCCTTGGCTTGGTGCTTGGTCTCTATAGGATCAACGCCATCCGCAAGCATTCGTTTAACTTCCAAGCGCTTGCGGCGCGCATCAGCGAGGCCAATGACGGGGTAGTTGCCGAACGAGGTCAGTCCTTCGCGTCCGTCAGGTTTGACGTAACGGAGCCGCCAGCCTTTGCGGCCATTGGGTTGGACTAGGAGGTAGAGGCCATCGCCGTCGAAAAGCTTGTAGGCGCGGTCTGTAGGTTTTGCCAAGCGGCAAGCTGCGTCGGAGAGCGGAGCTGTGGTGCGCGACATAAGGGTACTCCCTTTTATCGAAGTGACCTGTATCCCAAACTCTACCCTTAAAACGGTTGGAATCCACCAGTTTCTGACGGAAACCGATGGAACGCCAAAACGAAAAAACCCGCCAGAAGGCGGGTTTTTCGGGGGTTCCAGAGATTTTGAAAGCCTTCTCTGGAACCTTGTATGGTGCCGGCACCAGGAGTCGAACCCGGGACCTACTGATTACAAGTCAGTTGCTCTACCAACTGAGCTATACCGGCGTGTTAGGGCGACGATTATAGCGACTGCCAAGGTTCTGTAAACCCCTGAAAACTGACTATTTTTGCGAAAACCCAAGTTTTCGCAAATCTCCCCGCATTTCCCTACGTCCCTCGCGAAAAATCAACGCTCGTGCAGGGCCTCTGCGCGCGATTTGATGATGGGTTTGAGCAGGTAGCTCAAGATGCTTTTCTTGCCGGTGATGATGTCCACAGACGCCACCATGCCCGGGATGATCAGCAGTGGCTTCTCGTCGGTGCCCAGGTGGCTGCGGTCGGTGCGCAGTTTGATGATGTAGAAGGTGTTTTTCTTCTCTTCGTCCATCACGGTGTCGGCGCCGATGGTTTCGAGTTTGCCTTTGAGGCCGCCGTAGATGGTGTAGTCGTAGGCGGTGAATTTGATCATCGCTTCTTGGCCGGGGTGCAGGAAGGCGATGTCTTGCGGGCGGATTTTTGCTTCCACCAGCAGGGTGTCGTCCAGCGGGACGACTTCGGCCATGTCGCTGCCGGGCTGGATCACGCCGCCGACGGTGTTGACCAGCATCTGTTTGACGATGCCGCGCACGGGGGAGGTGACCATGGTGCGGCTGACGCGGTCTTCCAGGCCTTTGGAGGTCGCTTGGGCCTTGCTCAGGTTGGTGCGGGCTTCGTTCAACTGGGCGAGGGCTTCGCTGCGAAACTTGCCGCGGGTTTCATCGATTTTGCGCTGCACTTCGTTGATGGCGGCCTGGGCGCGGGGGATGGCCAGGGTGGTGCCGTCGAGCATGCCGCGGGTTTCTACTTCGGAGCGCTTGAGGCGCAGCACTTCCACCGGCGAGATCGCGCCTTGTTTGACCAAGGGTTCGGACATGCCGATTTCCTGGCGCAGCAGGTTCAGGCTGTTGCGGTATTGCTCCTGCTTGGAGCTGAATTCACGCGCCTCTTGCTGGCGTTGCAGCAGTTGTTGTTGCAGCCCGCCAATTTCGTCCGCCAGTTGCTGGCGGCGGCTCAGGTACAGCGATTCTTCGTTCGAGGCCTGGTTGGGCACGGCTTTGCGCGCGTCCTCGGTGATGTTCAGCGGGCGATTTTCGATCTCTGCGCTAAGGCGCTCCACGCGCAGTTCCATGGCCACGCGGTCGGCTTCGGTTTCGCCGACGTTGGAGGCAAAGCGCGTGTCGTCCAGGCGCACCAGTGGCGCGCCGGCTTCGACGATCTGCCCTTCGTGCACGTAGATCTGAGCGACGATGCCGCCTTCCAGGTTCTGGATCTTCTGGATGCGCGACGACGGGATCGCCTTGCCGTCGCCCTTGGTGACTTCATCGATAATCGCAAAGTGTGCCCACAGCAACAGGAACACGAAGAAGCCGATCACGCCCCAGATGGTCAGGCGCACGATGCGCGGGGCATCGTCGATCAGGGCCTTTTCGACCTCGGGCAATGGCTGGTCATCGAGCGAATCGCTGCCCTTGAAATAGCGGAAGATCACGTCCTTCCAACGGCCTGAACCGGACTTAAGCAACACTGATCTGCCCCTTTTTCAGCGCTTCCATGACGGCCGCTTTTGGACCGTCTGCGAGGATCTGGCCACGGTCGATCACCAGCAGGCGATCGACCAGGCTCAGCAGCGAAGCACGGTGGGTGACGAGAATCACCGTCTTGTTTTCGATAACCGACTGCAAGCGTTGCTTCAGGCGTTCTTCACCGGTGTTGTCCATGGCGCTGGTGGGTTCGTCCAGCAGCAGAATCGGTGGGTTCAGCAGCAGCGCGCGGGCCAGGGCAACGTTCTGGCGCTGGCCGCCGGAAAGGTTTTGCCCGCGCTCGCCCACTTGCAGTTCGTAACCTTGCGGATGCAGCCTGGCAAATTCATGCACGCCGGCCAGCTCCGCGGCCTGCAGCACCATTTCATCATCCACATAGCGTGCACCGGACACGAGGTTGTCGCGCAAGGTGCCGGCCAGCAATTGGATGTCCTGGGCCACGTAGCCGATGTTATGCCGCAATTCGCTGACGTCGATTTGGCGGATGTCTACGCCGTCCACCAGCAACGAGCCGGAGTCGGGTTGATACAGGCCCACCAACAGCTTGGCCAGCGAGCTTTTGCCCGAGCCGCTGCGGCCGATGATGCCGATCTTCTCGCCAGGGCGAACCGTCAGGTTGATGCCGCGCAGCGCCAGGTTCTGTTGGTTCGGGTAGGTAAAGTCGACCTCGCGGAACGTCATCGCGCCTTGCAGCGTTTTACGGCTGAGGGGGCGCTCGTCGAAGTTGCGTTCCTGCGGCAGCTCCATCATCTGGTCCACCGACACCATCGTCACCTTGGCTTGCTGGTAGCGCGTCAGCAGGCCCGACAGTTGCGCCAGCGGGCCGAGTGCGCGGCCGCTGAGCATGTAGCACGCCACCAGGCCGCCCATGCTCAGGGCGCCATCGATGATCTGGTACACGCCGAAGATGATCATCGCCACGCCCGCCACTTGCTGGATCAGCAGCGTGATGTTCATCGCCAGGCCAGACAGAACCTTCACCCGCAATTCCAGCCGGCTGAGGGTGCCAATGGTTTGTTCCCACTGGTATTGGCGTTCGCTTTCGGCGTTGTTGACCTTCACCGCATCCAGCCCGGCGAGGGTTTCGATCAGGCTCGACTGGCGTTCGGCACTCAGGGCCATGGTGCGCTCAAGTGTCGCGGTCAGCGGTTTTTGCAGGAAATGGCCGATACCCAGCGCCAGCGGGAAGGCGACGATGGGGATCCACACCAAGTGGCCGCCGAGCAGCGCGATGACCGCGAGGATGATCAGGGTAAACGGCAAATCGATCAGGCTGGCGAGGGTCAGGGAGGTGAGGAAGTCGCGCATCCCCTGAAACTCGTGGATGTTCGAGGCATAGCTGCCCACGCGTGCCGGGCGCATTTTCATCGACATGCCCACGATGCGCTCGAACAGCGTCGCGGAAATGATCAGGTCGGTTTTCTTGCCTGCCAGGTCCAGGCACAGGCTGCGCATGCTCTTGAGCAACAGATCGAACAGGTAGGCGCCGCAAATACCGATGGCCAGCACCCACAAGGTGGCCGTGGCCTGGTTCGGTACTACGCGGTCATACACGTTCATCACAAACAAGGGCGCGGCCAAGGCGATCAGGTTGATCACCAGGCTGGCGGCGATGGCGTCGGCGTACAGCCAGCGCGAACGTTTGAGGGTGTCTTTGAACCACGAGCGGGCCCGCGGGATCAGCGTGCCGCTGGTGACGTCAAATTTATGTTGCGGTTGGGCGAAGAAAACCCGACCGCTGTAATCTTGACTCAGCGCTTCGCGGCTAACCTGGACTTCGCCACCGTCGCTTTCGCTGAGCAACAGGCGGGCGGTGTCACCCTCCCACGCCAACAGCACCGCGCTGCGTCCTTCCTTGAAAAGCAGCAACGCCGGCAATGCGATGGACGGGATCTGCTCCAGCTTGCGCTGCAGCAAACGGCCCTGCAAACCCGCCCGGGCTGCTGCGCGGGGCAGCAGGTCGGGGCTCAGGCGCTGGCCCGCCAGGGGCAGGCCGGTGGTCAGCATGGCCCGGCTGGCAGGCTTGTAATGCAGGGAGCAGAGCGTCAACAACCCGTCCAGCAAGGGGTCGTCATGCTGACTGCGCGGGTCATGGTTGAGCTGCGCCACACCTATTTCAGAATCCAAGCTGACTCTCTCTTAAACGGTTGAGTGGTTCACGCCGTCAAGAATCAGTTCATCCCTGGCAGGTTTACCTTCGTTTTGACTTCGTTCTGCACAACTGATGCCAGCGGCGCAACGACGCCCTGACTTCTCAGCAATTGGCCCATATCGGCCTTGATGCGGTACTGCGTATAGATGTGCAGGCTTTTGATCTGTGCCAGGCGCTGCTGAGCGGTGAACAGCTCGTTCTCGCTGTCGAGCAAGTCGAGCAGCGTGCGCTCGCCCAGGCTGAACTGCTGCTGGTACGAGGTGCGCACTTTGTTGCTGCGGTCTACGTATTGCTGTGCGATCGGCACCTGCTGGCTGGCGTTATTGTAGGCGTTCCACGCCAAACCGAGTTCTTCATTCAACTGACGCAGGGCGTTGTTGCGAATATCCAGCGCCTGGCTGGCCTGGGACGCCTTGGACTGCAGGCTGGCTTTGTCGCTGCCGCCGTTATACAGGTTGAACTGCATGTTCAGCATCGCGGAGTAACCATTGTCATGGCCTTCTTCGCCGCCGATGTTGTTGTTGGCTGAACGCTGCAGCACTGCATCAAAGCGCGGGTAGAAAGTCGACTTGGCGGCTTCGTACTGCTTCTCGGCAGCGGCGATATCCGACTCGGCAGAGCGCAATACCGGGCTGTCCGCAATCATCTGGCGGCGGGCTTCATCCAGGCTGGCCGGTAGCGCGGTCACAATGCCCAGTGGTTTTTCCAGCTGGTCGGGCTCTTTGCCAACCACGCTCAAAAAGTTGGTATTGGCATCCGCCAGGTTGGTCTGCTCGGTGATCAGGTTGTTTTGGGCCTGGGCCAGTCGGGCTTCGGCCTGGTCCATGTCCGCCATTCTTCCGACGCCACGGCTGGTGCGCAGTTGGATCTGGTCAAAAATACGTTCGTGGCTTTTCAGGTTGTCTTCTGCCAGTTGCACCATCTCGCGACGGGTCAAGACATCCAGATAAACCTGGGCAACCGTCAGTGCGGTGCGCTCGGACGTATTGAGCAGCGCATACCCACGGGAGTTGGCGGTGGCTTGTTGGCGACCGACTTCATTGACGGTGCCAAAGCCTTGGAACAGATTTTGCTGAAGACGGATCGACGACTCGCCACGGTTCAGTGTTTTCCAGTCGTGGCTGTTGCTGGCGGCACGTGTGGAGGTGTTGTCCGAGCTTTCACGGCCATAACCGCCCAGCAAGTCGACCTTAGGCAGGTAGCCGCCTTGGGCTTCCCTGACCTGATAGTCGGCGGCAATGCGCGCATTGATGGCCGCCTGGATTTCCGGGTGGTTCTCCACGGCGGCTTGCATCGCTTCGGGAAGGGTTTGGGCCTGGACAAAACTGGCGGCTAGAGCAAACGGTATGGCTTTAAGAAGGTGCAAACGCATTCTGATTTTTCCCGGGGATTGGTTGCCTGAAAAACCGCAACAAATTGGAATATGCATTGGAGTGGCAACTCGAAATGCCCGTTTTTCTTGGACGCCTGAAGGCGCAAACAGAAAGTCGCGAGGCCGCTTAAATATCAATGTGACATTACTGGGCAGATTGTTTAGGATGGCGCTCAATAGGTCAATACCTTGACGGGAAAGTAATTTTTCGCAAGAAACAACAGAAAATTGACGCCAATATATTTTTACACAAATTGCGTACTCCAACTATCTGAATCGGCAGCAGCGAGAGGGCCGGTCTCCTTGATGGATACCCCCGAACGGCAATACACGGAGAGTCTTTTATGAGCAGCGTTGCGGTCGTCAAAAGCATTGTCGGTCAAGTGTTCGCAGTTTCCCCGGAAGGGATTCGCCGCCTGCTCGTAGAAGGGGACCGCTTGGTCGCGGGTGAGCAGGTCGATACCGGCGCATCTGGCGCTGTCTCGCTGGAGCTGGCGGATGGCCGGGTCATCGACCTGGGCCGCGACACTCAGTGGAGCGCCAGCGCTCCTGACTCGTCCACCGACCTCAGCGCCGCTACCGCACAGGCCGCACCGTCCGTCGCCGAACTCCAGCAAGCCATCGCTGCCGGTGCCGACCCGACCCAAGTCCTTGAAGCCACGGCTGCCGGCCCGACCTCCGCTGGTGCCGATGGCGCCGCCGGCGGCGGCCACAGTTTTATCGTGCTGGAAGCCACCGCAGGCGTGGTTGACCCCACCATTGGTTACCCGACGACCGGCTTGAATGCCGGTGACGCCGTAGGTACAACCCAGACCGCCGGCGACAATAACGGCGTCGATCCGCGTAACGTCACCATCACTCTGACCGCCACGCCGACCATCACCGAAGCAGGCGGCGTTGTTGTTTACAGCGTATTCATCACCCAGGCGCCGACCAGCGACCTGACCGTCACCTTGTCTAACGGCCTGGCGGTTGTCATCGCGGCCGGCCAGACCTCGGGCGTACTGAACGTCACGTTTGCCGGCAATGACACGCCCTACCTGGATGCCTCGTCGATCTCCGCCACCATCGCCGGCACCTCCGGCGGCGGCAACCTGATCATCACCACTGACCCGGCGCCGGCCGTTACCCAGATCAACGACACCATCGACACCACCACCGTCACGCTGACCGCGACCGCATCGGTGGATGAAGGCGGCAAGATCGTCTACACCGCGACCGTGACCAACGCGGCGCAGACAGACGTTGTTATCAAGCTGTCCAACGACCAGACCATCACCATTGAAGCCGGCAAAACCACCGGTACGGTCAGTATCGACACGCCCGCGAACCTGGCCGATGGCAAAGACCTGGTCGTCAGCGCCACCATTACCAGCGCCACCGGCGGCAATTACGAGAACCTGGCGATCAACCCGCAAGCGGCCACCTCTACCGTGGTTGCCGTGGACGATCCTAGCGTTTTGCAGGCTGATACCAATACCATCGCCGAAGATGGCGTTGCGACCGGCAACGTGCTGAGCAACGACAGCGACATCGACAACGTCCTGGCCGTATCGACCTTCAGCGTGGGTGGCAATACATTCAACGCTGGCCAAACCGCCGTTATTGCCGGCGTGGGTTCCATCACCATTGGGGCTGATGGCGCGTACACCTTTACTCCGGTTAAAGACTTCAATGGTGAAGTGCCGCAAATCGGCTACACCACCAATACCGGTTCCAGCAGCACGCTGAATGTGAACGTCGACGCAGTTGATGATGCCAGCGTTCTGAAAGCCGACACCGGCAGTGCGTTGGAAGATACCGTTGCCACCGGCAATGTGCTGACCAACGATGTCGACGTCGATAATGCCCTGACCGTCGCCACTTTCAACGTCAACGGCACCACTTACACCGCCGGTCAAACCGCCGTCATCGCGGGCGTTGGCTCTATCACCATCGGTGCCGACGGCGCGTACGCCTTCACTCCGGTCAAAGACTTCAACGGTGATGTGCCGCAAATCGGCTACACCACCAACACCGGTTCCAGCAGCACGCTGGATGTGAAGATCGAAGCGGTTGACGACGCGAGCGTCTTGAAAGCCGACACCGGCAGCGCGTTGGAAGATACCGTTGCCACGGGCAACGTGCTGAGCAATGACAGTGACATTGATAGTGTATTGAGCGTTGCCACCTTCAACGTCGACGGCACTACCTACACTGCCGGTCAAACCGCGATCATCGCGGGTGTTGGCAGCATCACCATCGGTGCCGACGGCGCCTATGCGTTCACTCCGGTTAAAGATTTCAATGGTGACGTACCGCAAATCGGGTACACCACTAACACCGGTTCCAGCAGTACGCTGGATGTGAAGATTGATGCGGTTGATGACGCGAGCGTCCTGAAAGCCGACACCGGCAGTGCCTTGGAAGACACCGTTGCCACCGGCAATGTGCTGACCAACGACGTCGATGTTGATAACGCCCTGACGGTCACAAGCTTCAACGTCGGTGGTACCACCTACACCGCCGGCCAAACCGCAATCATCGCGGGTATTGGCAGCATCACCATCGGCACCGACGGCGCATACGCCTTCACCCCGGTCAAAGACTTCAACGGCGATGTGCCGCAAATCGGCTACACCACTAACACGGGCTCCAGCAGCACGCTGGACGTGAAAATCGAGGCCGTTGACGACGCTAGCGAACTCAAAGCTGACACCGGCAGTGCCTTGGAAGACACCGTTGCCACCGGCAATGTGCTGACCAATGACGTTGATGTCGATAACACGCTGACTGTCACGAGCTTCAACGTCGGTGGTACCACCTACACCGCCGGCCAAACCGCAATCATCGCGGGCATTGGCAGCATCACCATCGCCACCGATGGCGCGTACGCCTTCACCCCGGTCAAAGACTTCAACGGCGATGTGCCGCAAATCGGCTACACCACTAACACGGGCTCCAGCAGCACGCTGGACGTGAAAATCGAAGCCGTTGACGACGCGAGCGAACTCAAAGCTGACACCGGTAGCGCCTTGGAAGACACCGTTGCCACGGGCAACGTGCTGACCAATGACGTCGATGTTGATAACACCCTGACTGTCACGAGCTTCAACGTCGGTGGTACCACCTACACCGCCGGCCAAACCGCAATCATCGCGGGTATTGGCAGCATCACCATCGGCACCGATGGCGCATACGCCTTCACTCCGGTTAAAGACTTCAACGGCGATGTCCCGCAAATCGGCTACACCACGAACACCGGTTCCAGCAGCACGCTGGATGTGAAGATTGATGCGGTTGATGACGCCAGCGAACTCAAAGCCGACACCGGCAGTGCCTTGGAAGACACCGTTGCCACTGGCAACGTGCTGACCAACGATGTCGACGTTGATAACACCCTGACTGTCACGAGCTTCAACGTCGGTGGTACCACCTACACCGCCGGCCAAACCGCGATCATCGCGGGCATTGGCAGCATCACCATCGGCACTGACGGCGCGTACGCCTTCACCCCAGTCAAAGACTTCAACGGCGACGTACCGCAAATCGGCTACACCACTAACACCGGTTCCAGCAGCACGCTGGATGTGAAGATTGATGCGGTTGATGACGCGAGCGAGCTGAAAGCCGACACCGGCAGCGCCTTGGAAGACACCGTTGCCACGGGCAACGTGCTGACCAACGATGTCGATGTCGACA
>Ga0207650_10000313_pt1 | contig 47889 bp, 45 predicted proteins | sample KBSS63metaG_FD_184325 | JGI IMG/M metagenome (GOLD analysis project Ga0207650, IMG submission 184325) | Switchgrass rhizosphere microbial communities from Kellogg Biological Station, Michigan, USA - KBS S6-3 metaG (SPAdes) (version 2) | ecosystem: Host-associated > Plants > Roots > Rhizosphere...
GCAGCACCCTGGCCTTCATCCGGATTGCGCCACCCGCGCTCTGTACGACGGCACGGTTGGGCATGGTGCCGCCCCCCATGAAGAGAGCAATCCCGACCACGCCATCATTACCCGTCAAACCCATTTCGGCGCTCGCTCCGTTTTCCATGGTGTAGAGCAAAGAGACGATTGCCGTCGTAGGGAAATAGACATAATCAAGGTGTCCGCCGAATTCGTAAACAACTTCACCGAGATCAAATGAAACCTGCTGCAGTTGTGGGAGCAGGTGGTCATACTCGTCACGTGGAAGTGCGGCGAGCAGCCGGTTTTCAACTGGCTCAGTCGGTCGAGTGCGTGTAGCCATTAGGTGATCTCCACGCGTTGCCCTAAACGAAAACTCAAACCCGTGAGGCCTCAGAGCAAGCACAATCAATTAGCTTGGAGAAAGTATATCAGGTATGTGACAGAGCGCACCCAGCTCCGTGTGAGGGCTTAGTTCTTTTATGACATTGAAATCTTAAGCCGAACAGGAAAGGAATCCGTAATGCCTCATTGCTGACTGATCGAAAGCGAGCGGAGAAAGAACGGACGCTACGTCCAGAAACGTCCACTAACTAAAGCATCGGCGTCTAAATACCCCGGAGAAGCGTTTTTCGACTCCGTCTGCCTTTCGGTTGTCGTCCGTCACCGCTTGGACGTAAGTAATCACAAGTTAGGCTGACGCTCCTCTCACAACCTTCTCCTTATCGGAAGGCCTTGCTGAAGCTGCCAGGTGTTGCTTGAAAAGACTCGCGGTCGCAGTCAGAAAATCATAGGAGGTCACTATCCCCACAAGCCGGTTGTCATCGACTACGGGAAGGCAACCAATACCAGAGCGTCGCATGATCTCGATGGCTTCCAGCGTGGGTGTGGTCGAAGTCACGGTCGTCGGATTCGGCTTCATGATCTCGCGCACGGTCATCGAAGTCCCATCGGGTGCTATTGAGCCGCGGCTCAATAGACGCAAAAGACCGCGGTGAGTGACCAGTCCAACCAGATGGCCCTTTTCATCTTCAACGGGAACGTGCCTGATGTGCCGCCAATCCATCAAGCTGGCGGCGAGATCGACTAGATCAGTAGGCCGCAGGGTGAATAGATCGGTTGACATGAATTGTCCCACCGTTTGATAGCTTTGACCCCAGTCCGTCAATTCCCCCGCTTCGGCTAACTTCCATTCGTGCACTGGTTTGTTCTCCTTCTGCCGCGCGAGAATAGCCGACGTTAATATCCGGGTGCGCATGTCATTTGGCTCGTGCCCCATGTGACGCTTGACTGACACCAAAGAGTCCAACATCCATTGCGCCCCTGTTTGGCCGCTGCGAACACGTTCCTCCAGCACGCCAAAATATTTATCGATATCGCTTGAATCGACCCGAGCATCTTTAAGGCCCGCGCGCGCCAATGGCAAAAGTTCATTAAGAATCAGCGAAGTCGCGCTGATGCTTTTGCCGTCAAGCCATTTCAATCGCGCATTTAACCCGTGGCGCGCAGCAGTGAAGAAGTTTTCCTTAGCATTGTCGAAACTTAGGCGCTTCCCGATCTCGCCGTACTCGGGCGGCAATGCGATCATTAGCCCAACAAAGAAAGCGGCATTTGCCATCTCATCCTGCACGGTCGGCCCGGATGGCAGCGCGCGATTCTCGATCCGCAAGTGGGCAATTCCATCGACAACGCCATAGCAGGCGCGGTTCCAGCGCCACACCGTGCTATTGTGCATTCGCAGAGCTGAGAGAAGCGGAGTCTCACCTCGCGCCAATAATTGAAATGGATCTTCATCAGGTTGCGTGATCATGATCGGGCGGAAGCGAGAAATCTGATCATGGAAGAGTTCTACAACTGAGTTCTTAAGCCAACGGTCGCCAAAACTCACTCGTGTTGGCTGACCACGGGCCAATTGTGTACGCGAACGAGAGTCGATCGAGTGTTGGAACAACGCCACACGCGTTTCCTGCCATAAACGATGACCAAACAAGAGAGGTGAGTTAACTGCCGCTGCGAGCACCGGAGCAGTGATCGCCTGGGCCATGTTGTAATGCGATGCAAACTCGGCTGGACTCGTCTGAAAATGAACTTGAAAACTTGTATTGCACGATTCCATCATGACGTTGTCGTGCGAGATCTGGAGTTCGTCCAAGCCTTTAATGTGAATTGAGAAAGGTCCGCCCCGAAGGCGCATTACGCCCTCGTTCAACTGAGAGTAGCGTGGAATAGGGGCAAGGTTTTCCAACGTTAGATCGGATTTTTGCAGCGTCGGCAAGATGCCGGAAAGGAGCACGTCGGCGCCGAAGGTCTCGGCACTCTTACGCACCAAAGACAAGAGTTCGTTCAACTCCTTCTCCATCTGCTGAAAACATCTCCCGGTTAATGACAGCGGAGTCAAATTCGCTTCGAGATTGAACCTGGCAATCTCAGTTGTCAGGCGCGAGTCCTTAGCGTGATCCAAAACTTCCAAAGAAATCGGTGCAGGCCGCATGTTCCGATCAACGAGAAACATTTCCTGTTCGGCGCCGATTCGCGCCACCCCAGTTTCGAAGCCACCGGTTGCGATCATGTATTCGAGCGCACGCAGATCCTCAAGCAGCGCCTTCATAAAGGCCTGAGATGTTTTCTCGTCAAACTGCTGATCAACGTCTTGTTCGCCCATTGGATTTCAGGAAGCGCTCGTACTATTTCGTTCGCGGATGACACTCAAGACACTGGACCAGGTTAATCGGGTGTTTGAACGGTTCGTTCGCCTTGTGACAGGTTTCGCATTTGGCTTGACCGTCGCAGCAAAGGTTTAACAGAAACAACGATCCACCCGGTTTCTACGGAGCGCTCTTTAACTGCTTCATGTGTTCAACCAGCGCCGCCGCTTGTTCCGTGGTAACACCTTTTTCACCGTAGGCCGGCATGTTCGGCGGTTTCTCAGGCTTCTTACCCTTGAGCACTATATCGATCAGTTGCTGGTCCGGTAGGCTCACATCAAACTTCTTCTCCGCCTTTTGCCCGTGGCAAACAACGCACTTTGCCTTGTAGGTCGCGGCGCCATCGAATTGACGGCCACTTCCTGTTCCGGCGTCAAATTGATCGTAACCCGCTGTTCGTGACGCAGCCGAAACCATTACCACCACCGCAAAAAATGCAGCCAGCATCGCCACCACTGTCATGAATTTTAGAACTTTCATAATTCTCCATTTACCTTTCTGTTACTCGTTATGCTGCAGCTCTCTTGTGACAAGCCGTACATTTCCTGGATGTTGGGGGATTGAGATCCTTGCTCGTTTTCATAATCTCGTCGTGACAACCAGCGCAGTTGCGATGGAACGCTTGTTGGTTGGTCAAGGTCACCAGTTCAGTTCCGACTTCAAGCTTGATTTGCGGAATTTCAGGCAAGAGCTTCGGCTTGGTGTCCGCCCGCGCATGACAATCGCGACAGCTATTTACTTCGGGGGCAGCTGGGTCTTTCTCGAACAGGTCCGCCGTTAGGGTAGTCGTCCGGTCCGCGGGCCACACAGTTTTCAGAGGGGGATGCCGGGCAGCTTCGGAAGCAGGTTGCGCGGTATGATGACATTCAACACACGCGATCTTGGCACCCTCAACGCTGCGATTCTTGGTGATATGGTCGAGGTGGCTGAACTTAACAATCCCCAACTTTGCCTCCGTTCCGAGAACGACGATCTCCTGGGGCTTTCGTCCGTTTTGCGCCGAAGTCTCAACGCTGAACCTGCCGGATACCAGCAAGACAGATAAGACTAAGAGCGCAAATGCCATAAAGAATTTCATGCCTATCCTCCTTTTGACCCATCACCCACATTTCAATTATCAAAAGTGCCAGGTGGTCCTCGTGTTCCAACTGCTGATAGTTGAGAGCTGGGCATGCGAAGTGTGGGAGAAGGCTTTGAACTGATCCTCGTGGCAATCCTTGCAGGCATCGCTACCGATGTAATCCACGGTGCTGTATGTTGCGGGTTTGGTTTGGACAGTCTTAACGACAGACTTTTGGTTTTGGGAAGAACTGCCCTCAGCGAGCCATAGGATCGCGGCAGCGAGCGCACCGCAAACGAGCAGAGGCTTGATGATTCTCTTTGCACTCAACCCTCCGCCCTCACTTTATGCGATTGAAAGATCAACCAATTAGGATCAAAAAACCTAAACCAGTCACACTTAGCGTGAAACGGTTACCGCTTTCTCACTTCCAACTCTATTTCTTCATCCTCGATCTCCTTGATCTTGGTCCTCATCCATTGTTTGACAGTGGCTTCCAGTTTTGCCTGATTACCTCGAACCTCCAAGTCCTCAATGGTTTCGCCAGCATCATTCAAAGCAATGAAGTGACAAGGGACCTCATCGGACTGGTGCTCGTTGGGAACGAAATCAATCAATTGGCAGTCATTACATGAACGGGTCCGAGCCGGATCAGAATAATTTATGCACGTCAGTGAGTCCTGAAAGACCGACTTTGGTAACCACGGTGTGCGCACCGAGCGTCCATAACCACCTTGCTCGATGAGAGCAAGTTCATCTTTGAGCAATTCCAGGATAGGTCGATCATCTTTGGACATAACGGCTCCACATCTGACGAGAGTCTTCAGCGTCGTCTACGCCGAGAAGGGGTCGGGTCTTAAATGGCCAGCGCCAACTGTTTGACTATCTGCCGATAGTGGTCAATCTAGAACAACCCGAGAGTGCCGTCTGTGCGCCCACACACATATAAGATGACCGAGTCACAAACGGACGAAAGGTTGCTCACGATCCGACTCAAAGGTCCAGCGAGATTTTGCTGGCGTTTGAAAGTGTTTTCCCTCGCGACAGCGACTAGGAGGACGCCTAATGTTCGTCAGTATGCTTCATGATCTCGGCAGTTGCCATGTAAACCGTCAACTCACAAATGTCGGTAATATAGTTTCCAATCCTTTCGACGTGCTTTGCGACGAGTAACTGCTCGCATGAGCGGTAGCCATCGCGGGTTTGGAAACGATTAGCCTGAGCAAGGTGTGAAATACGCGGCTGTACAATTTGTTTATTTCAAGTTCGCGTTGAATCACTTTGCGAGCAGCCGTTGCATCGTTTGTGACAAAGGCTTGTAGTCCGTTCTTCAGCATCGATGAGCGCAGTCGGTCATCGCGCTGATTTCGGAAACTACTGAGTACGCAGGCAGATCCTCTGGAACAAATGCTAGCACGCTTCTTCGTCCGCCCCTGCAGGACGGCGAGCTGATGACGCAGTGCAAGAATCTCTATTTGCATACTTGCTCGTGTCCGGAAGCACGACACAGCATAAGATAAACGAGGATGCGATAGGTTTCATGGCCGCGGGAGATTAACAATCGAGGCTGCTAACTTCAATGATTATAGTGTGGACGGGGTTTTCAGTAGGGACAAGTCTATTTCGCTGGCTAACGGCTGAGATTCCACTGCTCACCACGGGGGATTTGAATTGACTTTCTTTGACTCGAGCAGGGGCCCGTTTTCGTCACTCCTTATTATTAGCAACTCTTAGATTTTAGAGATGGTGCCGAAGAGGGAATCCGCACCGTTTGTCTTGCGCTTTTTCACTTTGCAGGAAATCAACACCGCATACAGAACTACTTGTTTCTTGAGGTTTGCTACAACCCTAATGAGCTCGTACGGATGTTACATTGCTCTATTGCTGGCGCAAGCGGGCATTCATAGTTTAAGATGACGGCATTTACAGCATGATTTCCTTCAAATTCGCTGGTCCAAATATTGCTGTAAACGATTGATTCTAAAGGCCCGCTTGGCTCAGCGGTAGAGCACTCGCTTCACACGCGAGGGGTCAGTAGTTCGAATCTACTAGCGGGCACCAGATTCTAGTCAAACGGGCGACTGTGGTCGCCCGTTTTGCTGTACTCAATAAGCCGCCGTCAGTACGCTGTGATCTTTTCCGCATTCCCGCCACAAACATACAGAGACCAAGATTGGAGGGCATTATTATGCTTCATCATGTATTGCGTGGGTTGATTGTTGCCGTATTTATCACTGGTTTTGCTGTCTCGGGTAAAGCGCAGGGGATGGCGCGGGCTATGAATGCGTCCTCAATAGTCGGCACATGGACCGGCGAGTCGATCTGTGTCAGCAATCGTCCGGCATGCAATAAGGAAACGGTGGTCTACAGGTTTGAGCCAGTCGCCGGCAGGTCAACACTCGTGACGCTCCTTGCTGACAAGATCATCAAAGGCAAGCGCATCCCGATGTACAAACTGAATTTTCAATACGACGAATCCAAGCGAACACTCTCATGCGATTTCACGCAGGGACGCACGCGCGGCTCCTGGGAATACAAAATAACCGGCGACTCGATCGAAGGTACGGGTATCGTCCTGGCAAGTAAATCAGTTGCGCGTCGTGTTAAGGTGAAGCGCGTCAGAGAAGATCAAATGCCGGCGGCGCCCGATTATAATTCGTATGGACCATGAACGAAACTGAGCAGCTGTTTTCATACGGAACGTTGCAAACAGAATCGGTGCAACTCTCGACGTTTGGTCGGAGACTCTCCGGCAATAGAGATGCTTTGGTCGGATACCGCTTACGGATGATCAAGATCGAGGATCAGGATTTCGTGGTAACGAGCGGCGCTGAATATCACCGCAACCTCGAATTCACTAACAGCACGTCGGACATCGTCGAGGGTACAGTCTTCTCCGTCACCCAACAAGAGCTCGAACAGGCCGACGCTTATGAGCCTGATGGCTACAAACGCATACGAGTTAAATTGCAGTCAGGAACTGAAGCCTGGATGTATTCGAGTGCAAACCGGACCAGCTAAAACCGCCACTCGAGTTTGTCGCCCTGCGTGTAAAGGTACGCATTAGGAAACAGACTGTTGCTCCCCAGAATCCCGTCACGACTGGTCGCCGCCGGTGGCTGTAGTACGAGATTGGTCTCACCGATGCCTTCAAAGAAGTGTGTGGTCCATTTGTAGGTTACTTTTTCAAGCGGGTTCGCGCGCGTCTCCTGCACGACGCCATTGAGATTTCGATCGCGCGCCACCTCCGCTTCGTATCCCTGTTTAAGCTGCGAGAATGCCTGGACCAGCGTGGCTCGCTCGTCAGGCGAGTTTCCAACCGCATCAGCCAATTCCTTCGTCACACCGGAATCACCCGCGGGCGTGAATTCCAACACGTCGACACGCGCTTCTTTTGCACCCGGATCTTTAAGTAGCTCCCACAGAGGCGAGACGTCAGGACCCTTATACGTTTGCCGCACGTTCTCATTCGGCTGCGCGCAAACGCAAGGGATAAAAAGCAAAACGAAGAGTGCGGCTCCAAGGGCTTTTGGTGATGGTCATGGCGAGAGAGATTACCACGATCAATTGATATCAAACACGCAGCCGGAAGATGCCTCGCAGAGTATGACGTCGTAACTCTCGAGCAACGGCATCGCGAGGTGTTCCAACTCATTCTTCCACAACTCACCGCCGTAAAACGCATCCCGTATCCGCTCGCGTTCTTCGAGTGAGGGAAAACTTCGCAGAAACACAAACTTGTTCGGATTCTCGACGTCGAGAAATGGACCAGTCACCTTCATGCCATACGTTCGTTGCGCGGGAATCGCGCGCGTTTCAAACAACTTGATGAACTCATCCCGTTTGCCCGGCTTGATCCGGTAGCTGCGTACTTCTACTATCATCAGCAAACCTCCAATTTTCTGTAAAGGACTGTAAACCGACTTATGAGCGCCAGCAAGAAGGCACTTTCAGGTAACCATCACGAGCACGCGCGGCCCAATCCCGTTGAGGGATGTCCACTAACGGCCGCACTCGCCGCAATCGGCGGTAAATGGAAGTTGATCATCGTCTACTTTCTGGCCGAATCGCCGAAGCACTTCGCCGCACTGCGAAAAGCGATGCCGGGCATCTCGCAAAAAGTTTTGACGCAGCAATTGCGAGAGTTGCTCGGTGACGGAATCGTGAATCGCGAAGCGAAAGGCGCTGTTCCGGCGCCCGTGGAGTATTCGCTGACTGAATATGGGCGGTCGGTGTTGCCGCTGGTCGAGGATGTGCGGGTTTGGGGACGGGCGCATCTGGAGCGAGGAGCGGACTAAAAGATTTTTCGGGGCGTGTCGATTTGGCGTCGGGCTGTTCGATTAACCAGTAGAGAAAGCCAGATTGAAAAGGAGACGTGATGCAAAGGATAACCCCGTTTTTATGGTTCGATAACAACGCCGAAGAGGCCGCGAATTTTTATGTCTCAGTGTTCAAGAACGCGAAACTTCTCAACGTTGCAAGGTATGGCGACGCCGGACCGGGTCCTAAAGGGACCGTGATGACTGCCGAGTTTGAACTCGATGGACAAAAATTCGTCGCACTCAACGGTGGTCCAAGGTTTAAGTTTACTGAAGCCATTTCCTTCGTGGTGAACTGTGAGACACAGGAAGAGGTCGACTACTACTGGGAACGTCTCTCCGAAGGCGGCGAGAAGTCACGCTGCGGCTGGCTCAAAGACAAGTTTGGTCTGTGGTGGCAGGTGGTGCCGACCATTTTGAATAAGCTGATAACTCATAAGGATCAGCAAAAGTCGCAACGAGTGATGGAGGCAATGCTGCAGATGGACAAGATCGATATCGAGCCGTTGCAGCGTGCGTACGAAGGTGATTAAACACGGATTAGACGGATTTTAAAACGCGATTTAGCGGTTTTTTTAATGACCGCTTTTTCTTCAGCATGTCAGACCATAAGTCGCCGACAGCGGCAATGCGTTGGGCCATCGTTCGCAAGGTGAACGTCTTTGGTCCAACGTTACCGCGCTCAACTTCTTCCCAGGTGCAGGGCGCGGAAACAGGTGCGCCGCGCTTCGCACGCACGGTGTAAGTCGCAGCGTACGTCGCGCTGTAGCCATTGCGACCGGTATCCACAAGAATGCGGCCAGCGCGATCGACTTTGTGGAACTCCTGCGTCAGGTGATCCGGATCGCGGCTCACCAGAATCCTTCCGACCGTGTGCGCGAAACGGGCCACTTCACCGAAATCAGACTTACCATCAAGCGGAACAGCAATGTGAAATCCTTTCGATCCGGAAGTCTTGATCCAGCTCGGCAGACCTAAATCGTCGAGCAACTCGCGCACGCTTAGCGCCGCCGCACGCAACGTGTCCAGATCATCTTCATTCGCTGGATCGAGATCGAAGATGCAGATGTCAGGGTTGTACAAGTTCGGCGTGCGCGACGGCCAAACATGAATCGTGATGCTGTTCTGATTCGCCAGCCACAGCAGCGAGCGCACGTCATTCGCGATCGGGTGATGGACCGTCCCGCCATGCTTCGGCACTTCAACACGTTCGAGCCACTCCGGAAATCCCTTCACCACATCCTTCTGAAAGAAGCCCGGCGCGCCGATGCCACGGTGAAAACGTTCCATCGTGATCGGACGTCGACGCAAGTGCGGCAGCATCACGGGCGCAATCGCTTCGTAGTACGACGCAAGCTCGCCTTTCGTGATCCCGTCATCGGGAAACAAGATCTTTTCAGGGTGCGTGATCATTTACGACGCTGAGTAGCCGCGGGTGGCGTAGTTTACCGTGACCGGTCCACTCGATGAAACCGACATGGACCACGATCTCGGGTTTGACCCAGTGAACACGCAAACGCGGCAGACCTTTGGCTTTCGTGAATGGAGACTTTGGAATTTCGAGCCTGTCGAGACGTGCACGAAGATCCAACAGCAGCTTTGTATCGAATCCGGTTCCGATCTTGCCCGCAAAAACGAAGTCGTCGTCCTGGTGATGACCGACGAGGAGGGCGCCGAGACCGACTCGCTTTCCCTGCGGATCTGTAAAACCACCGACGATGAAATTCTGCGACAACTCGCACTTCATCTTCAGCCACTCTTTCGAGCGGCGATGTTCGTAGATCGAGCCACGTCGCTTCGCGATAACGCCTTCCCAACCTTCTCGCTGCGCGCGTTCCCACGGCGACGCATCGTCGATCAAAGCCACGCGATGGAGTGGTTTTTCAAACGGTAACTTAGCAAGAAGATCGCGACGCTCTTCGAGTGGCAGTGTCGTGACGTTGCGACCGTCGAGCCACATGATGTCAAACACGTGATACGCGACTGGGCCGCCGCCCCACGTTATCTCGCCGTCAAGGATCAACTCGTCGTGCGGAATACGTTCGATTGCATGTTGGATTGCGGGCAGATCCTGCGGCAGATGGTTGCGTGAAAACAACTGAACGTCGTTGCCCTTTTTGTAAGCGAGCAAACGGATGCCATCATATTTTTGTTCGAAGACCCATTCCGGCCCGCTGAAGCGCTCCTGCGTCAGAGTCGCCGCCATCGGCACGAGCCATTCCGGAAACGCAGTCATGGGCAACAGTATTACCCACATTGCGGAGATGAGTAAATTAGTTCAGAGTTCAACCTTATGATCGATCGACGTGATTTTCTGCGCGGTGCGGCACTGACGAGTGCGGCACTGATTACCGCACGCTCGGCGTTTGCTTTCGACACGAAGCGCAATTTCGCGCCCGTGAAGGTCGCGCGTAATCGCATCATTCGCGAGGTCGTGGGACTGAGACCGTATCGCCCGAGCGGGTTCGTCGTCGACGCACAACGTTTCGGTAGCAAATTGCTCGTTCACAACTACGGTCACGGTGGCGGTGGCGTCACGCTCTCGTGGGGCACTGCGTCACTGGCCGTCGACATGCTGCGCGACTTTCTCATCGCACACAAACAACCACGGCCGGCACATTTCGCTGTGCTTGGTTGTGGGGTGAGCGGACTGTCTACGGCACGTCTGCTGCAACGTCGCTTCCAGAATGGACCAGGCACGGTAACGATCTACGCGAAAGACTTGCCGCCGGACACGACATCAAACATCGCCGGCGCGTCATGGTCGCCCACCTCTGTATTTGAAACGATGACGCCGAAGTTCAATGAACAATTTCGACAGGCGTCTCGAATTTCAAACAGGGCTTTTCAGTTACTCGTCGGAGCTGAATACGGCGTGCGCTGGATCGATACGTTTGAATTGATACGCCACGAGGTGTCGCTCGGGCGCGAACTGCCAGGCGGCAACGACCTGTATCCGCAGCTCCAGATTCATCGCGATCCGGAGAACTATTTTGGCTTTCCTTTCGCGCGGCAGTATTCGACGATGCTGATCGAGCCATCGATTTATCTCAGCGCGTTGTTGCGCGACTTCTATATCGCGGGCGGCAGAGTTGTCGTGAAGGAGTTTCGTAACCGGCAGGAGCTCGCGAGACTGCGCGAGCCTGTTATCTTCAACTGCACGGGACTCGGCTCACGCGCATTGTTCAATGATGAAGAGCTGACTCCAGTGCGTGGACAATTGGAGATATTGTTGCCGCAGCCTGAGATCGACTATTGCTACCTGAGCAGCGGTTACATGTTTCCGCGACACGACGGAATCATCCTCGGCGGCACTTGGGACCACGACGACTGGTCGCTAACTCCAAATCCCGAGCAAGCAACTGAGATCCTCTCAGCACATATCGAGATTATGGAGGGCTTGAAGTAAGTTTTCTCACGCAACGGCGCAGCGGCGCAACGAAAGAGGTTTTCCGTCTTCCGTTGCGCCGCTGCGTCGTTGCGTGAGAAAAACTTCTTAATAGCGCCAGCTCTTCAGATCCGCACCCGGTGGCGCGCTCTTCAGAATCCGCTCGACGATCTTCGGCGCGTAAAACTGATGATAGCGAAGACGCGACAACGCATTCGGACGCGTGTGATCGCCGTTCCAACAGTGCTCGGCACGCGGCTCGTAATCGACTTCGCCGGCGTAATACGGATTCTTCGTCGTCTTCAGAAAGTCTTCGACGAGATAGACCGCGTTGTTCAGAAAGAAGTTATCAGCTTCGCCGACGTAGATGTGCAACTTCCCTTCCAACTTCGATCCGATCTTGGCCCAATCACGTTTCAGGATGTATCCGAGGTCGTAATTCTCACGCCAGTATTCAGCTACTGATCGATCGATCTTCCCTGTCAGCTTGTCCCAGATCGGCTTCGGATAACCATCGCTGCCCGCAGGCGAGTACACGGCTTGCCAGATGTCCCATTGCCCGCCGGAGCGACTGTTCGTTCCGAGTGCGAGCTCCATGTGGTTCATGTCTTCAACTGTCGCCGACAACTCGCCGAGATAGTTTCGCTTACCCGGACGCGGCATGTGTTTCCACGGTGAGTCGGCATAGTAAGCGTTCTGGTGCTCGTAAATGTTGATGACTGTGTACGCGCGGAAATCGATCGGATCGGGACACGCGGCCCACGCGCCGTTGTACTCGTCGGGATAAAACACCTGCACGGCCATCGCTTCCCAGCCACCAGTCGAGCCACCGTAAACAAAACGCGCCCAGCCTTTGCCGATGCCGCGAAAACGTTTCTCGATTTCGGGAACCAGCTCGTAAGTGATCGCGTCGCCGTATGGACCAAGATTAGCCGAGTTCACGGCGTATGAGTCGTCGTAATAAGGATTCGCGTGCTGGATCTCGATGAGGATGAAGCGCGGGAAGTTTGGACCAGTCCATTCTTTGTAAAACTGGTACGCGTGCTCCTGCTGGATGCGATTGTAACCGGCGAGTTTGAAACGTTCGTTGTAATCGGGCTTCAGATTCGGATCGGGCGGTGTCTCGCGAAAACCGCTGAGGTCTGCGGGAAAGTGCCCGTGAAAGATGACGAGCGGGTAACGAGCTTCGGGATGCGCGTCGAATCCTTCCGGCAGGAGCACGTGCGCGCCGAGGTGCGTCGGGCGACCCCAGAACTTTGTTAGGCGCTCGCTCTGAATGCGAATGTGCTTGATGTACTTCGTGTCTTTCGGCGGCTCGATTGGTGGAATGATCTGGTCGAGCACGATGGAAATGGGTTGTGTGCCGGCGTCGATGCGGATCTGTTTCGGTGTGCTGTATAGATTGCCGGGCGCGCGGCTCCACTGCTGGCCTTCGCCGCGGTCCATCGGCAGCTTTACGGTGTGACCGTCGGAGCGCTTGAAGGTTTCGTAGCGATGCAGGAGTGCCTGTACCCGGTACTCGCCGGGTTTGATCTCGGAGAGACTGCGGACTGGATAGCCGAAAGCGCTTTGGTCCACTGTCTTTGTTTCGCCGGCTTTCCACGCGTCAACGTCGATGCCGAAGACTTGCTGTGTCGTCAGGTCTTCGCTGATCTGGAAGCGCGGCTCTTCATCTTTGTTGGTTGAAATCAGCAGAAGCAGACGACCATCGAGCGCCTCTTTGCTCGCGGTTGCAGGAAAAGTGATTTCGAAGCGCAGATTCGCTTGTTTCAGTTCTGCTTTGCTGGTGAACCATGGGAAACTCAGCACGGCGACAATGATAAGTAAAATCGTTCTTTTCATCTGTGTAATCTGTGGTTAAAGTTCTACTGGTAATCCTTCAAGACGCATGATCTTCAGCGCATTGGTTGTCGGACATGGGCCGGAGCGCAGTCGATAGTCAAAGACCATGCGACTGTCGAGCACTTCTTCGCGGAAGTGGTAGTTTGTCACACCTTTGATCTCGTCTGCTAATTTGATCAACTCCAGATCGTGCGTCGCAACCAGACCCATCGCTCTGCGTTGCGACAGTTCGCGAATGTAAGATCGACTTCCGATCAGTCGTTCGCGACTATTCGTGCCACGAAAGATCTCGTCGATCAAAAACAGCACCGGCAAATCGTCCTCGTTCGACGTTGCGGCAAGCAGTGCCTGCAACCGCTTCACTTCAGCATAAAAATACGAGAGCCCGTCCTGCACTGAATCGCTGACCTTGATACACGTGAACAGTCGAAACAGCGAGGTCTGCATGCTCGAAGCATTCACCGGCGCGCCAGAATAAGCCAGCGCGAGATTGACGCCGACCGTTCGTAGAAACGTGCTCTTGCCGGCCATGTTTGAGCCCGTGAGAATCACAATCCTTTGGTCCTGATTCAGTTCGAAGTCGTTGCAGACTTTCGCCTGCGGCTTCAACAGCGGATGCCCCAAGCTGCGCGCTGCAAACTGATCTTCAGCGCCTGTCAGCTCGGGAAATACGTATCCAGGATTGAGATAAGCGAAGTTTGCGAGCGAGTTTAGAGTCTCAAGCTCGTGCCAGGCGTCGAGCCAGCGCGGCAGCAGGTGCGCGATCTCTTTCTTGACCAGATCGAGCTTGTAACTGAAATAGAAATCCCACGGCACGAGTGCGTTGAACAATAAAGCCAGTATGGGATTTGTGCGTACTCCGAGCGCTGCGGCTAGACGTCCGAGCTTTCTGATTTCGACTGACGGCTGTTTGCCTTCCACGCCAAAGGGCGAACAGATCTCAGCGAGGCCGGGCGTGTTTTGATAACAACGCGATTCGAGGTAACGGAAAACCGCCTTGAAGTGCGTCAGCGCTTTTTCGAGATCTTGTAGTTCATCCCAGGAAGCCGCGATCTTCGACTGGCTCATGAGCGTCACCGCAACGTAGATCAGAAATGTGAGGGGCCAGATGCGCGGGATCACCTCATCGAGCCAGAGCCATACGCAGATGAGATTCAGGACTGCGAGGCTCGTGAGAAGTATGAGCGTTGGCAGTAAAGATTTTTTCGGTCCGCTTTGTTCGATCCACTCGACGAGTATTCTCGAGTTCCAGCGGTCCTTCGAACGTGTTAGCCCAGCGGACTTGAGACGCGCAAACGCCGAAAGCAATTGCAGCTTGTCACGAAAGACAGAATGGTCCTTCAACTCTCGAACGAGCTTTTGTCTGTGCTGGATCGAGTGGATATCAGGACGAGGACTCAGCAGCCACGACTTCAGCCGCTCACTTCCCTCTTTAGTGACCGCGCAATCGAGCAGGCGATGCAGCGATCGTTCGCCTGTGATATCGAGATCGCTCTCGAACGGATGGCCGGTAATAAGTGGATCTGGATCCGAGGCCGGGATGTGGTCCCAATCCAAATTGATCCGCGCGATCTGGACCTGTTTGATCTCGATCAGGAGAGTGTTTCGTGTGATGCTATCGCGAACTCTTGTGTGAAAGATCGTGACTATCGCGAACAGGATTGCAATTAGCGCAGCGATAAACCACGCCACCCGGCTCCCGGCAAAATTACAAAACGCGAGGGCCAGCAACGCGCCGGCAACAAAGATAACTCTCCGTGCGTTCCAATACTTCCGACTGATCTGGTTGAGAAATTCGCCTCTGCGCCCCAACCGCGCGATTTGCTTGTCGAGCTGCTCGAAACGAGTCATGCTTGTCGAACATAACCCAATCATGCATGAGTTGGAAACTAAAGCTGTTGAATGGAACGTTAAGCTCGACCAGATTAGTGAAACGCCAACGTCGCTGATCGGTTTTGGTGTGCGCGGCGGCGTGCGTGTGGTGCTCAAAATAAGTAAACAAGTTAGCGACGAGTCGCATTCAGGCGGGGTGCTGAAGGCATATGGCGGAAACGGAGCGGTGAGAGTTCATGAGTCGGAGACTGGCGCCGTCTTGCTTGAGCGACTCGAACCCGGTGAACAGTTAGTGAATCTCGTAAAGCATGGCCGAGATGTCGAGGCAACGGAGATCCTGGCGGAAGTAATCGCGAAGCTGGCGAATCACGAGGCGCCAACCGGTTGTCCTACTGTTACAGACTGGGGACGCGCTTTTGATCGTTACCTGCAGAGTGGTGACGAACAGATTCCTCGCGAAGTGGTCGAGGAAGCCCGCGAGATGTACTATGCACTCGCCTCCTCACAGAGCCAAACCATGCTGCTCCATGGAGATCTTCAGCATTACAATGTGCTTTTTGATAACCAGCGCGGTTGGGTCGCGATCGATCCAAAGGGCGTCATTGGTGAACTCGAATACGAGCTGAACGCAATGCTTCGCAACCCCATCGAACTGCCCGACATCTTTGCGAACCCCGTCACGATAACTCGCCGCCTCGAAACACTAACCACATCCCTTCGCCTCGACTACTCCCGCGCACTCCGCTGGTCCTACACACAATCAATACTCTCCGCGATCTGGGACATCGAAGACGGCCATCCACTCACTCCCAACAACCCGTCGCTCCTTCTCGCCCGTAGTCTGAAGACTAGCCACAAAAAGGCACCAAAAGCTCAAAAATCACCAAAATCAATTTGAGTTTTTGTGCCTTTTTGTGGCAAAAAAACTTCACGCGCACGGGGGTGTTGGGCACTCGGAGTCGTGGACGGTGGGGGTGTGTTCGCGGCCGAAGGTTGTGATGAGGATTACGGAGCTGATGATTACTGCGGCGGCGATTAACATTTGACGCGTGAGGGGTTCGTTGGCGATCAGCCAACCTAACAACACTGCCACCACGGGATTTACGTACGCGTATGTCGCAGCACGTGCGGGCGCCACATTGTTTAGCAACCAACTGTACGCAGTGAAACCAACAAGCGATCCAAACACCAGCAAGTAGACGAACGCGCCGATCGAAGTCCACGAAGCGTTCGCGAGGTTCAGGCGCAGAGGATCGCCCGTGACCACAGCCAGCAGCAAAAGCAAAACGCCACCGGCAAGCATCTGCATTCCCGCTGCCATGAGCGTCGATACGCGGAACGGTCGTCGATTCGAGTAGACCGATCCTGCCGCCCAGCAGAACGAAGCCATCAACACCACACCACCCGCGATCAAGCTGGACTTTGAATGTCCATTACTTCTCAGACCATCACCCACAAGCATTGCGACTCCAACGAGACCGATCAGCACTCCGAGTAAGACTTTCCAATTCGGACGCTGGCGACTGATCGCCCAGTTGAGAACCACTACCCACAAAGGCTCTGTCGATACGAGCAACGCAGCCAAACTCGTAGCAACGTATCTCTCCGACCAGACCACCCCTCCATTTCCACCAAGCAACAGCAAACCGCCAATCACGAATGCACGACGCCACAAGTGGAGCGGCGGAATAAAACGCTCACCTTTCAGCACAGCCCACGTGAAGAGAATCAGTCCCGCGAGCGTGAATCGAGTGCCCGTCATCAGGAACGGTGGCAGAGTGTCGATGGCGAGGCGGATCGCAAGGTAGGTTGAGCCCCAGAGCACATAAACTGCAGCGAAGGCTAAAACGATCTTTACGCGAGATGGTCGTGTCATCCAGTGAGGCTTTACAGTACCAGAAAGCAGAAAAGGCACAAAAGCTATTCGCTCTTGTGCCTTTCTGTTTCCGTGGGGCTTTTTGCTTAATCAGGTCGATCGCGTTTGTCGCGTTTGGGCTGTTGTTGATTGGGGTTCTGTTTTGGCGGCCGCTGGTCTTTCCGCTCGATGACCTTCGCCGGTTCCTTCGGGGGTCGTTTATCCTGGTCTTTGTCTTTGCGCTGCGCAACTGCCCCGGCAGACACCATGCCGAGCATCGCAATCACCAGTAGTAGTTCTCGCAGTAACTTAATCATTTCTGCCTTTTCTCCTCATGCCAAGTTCCTGCGCAGGAGGGAGAAAGAGATGCGCTGACCAGCAGGCAGCAAGACAGGTGCCACGTATTTTCGGACGAAAAGTCTAACAAAACCCGCAGAAAATCGCACGGTTTCGAATTGAGCCGCACCTTATCGTGCGAGGTATAGCCGCAAAAAGGCACAAAGCACACAGTGATTATTGGTTGGACGTCGCCCAATCAATAATCATTTTGTGCTTTTGTGCCTTTTGCGGCTAACGCCTTACGGTGACGCTGAGCGTGCCGATGTTGCCGCTTGTGTCAAAAGTCCGCAGTGAGATTGTGTGCTCGCCCGGGGCGAGGCTGCTGAAGTCGATTGCATAAACTTCATGGCCGCTGTCGGCGATGCCGTCATCCGGAAACACCGGCAACCACGCGGCGCCATCAAGACTTGCGTCCGCCTTCTTCACTTTGCCCGTCGCATCGTCAACTGAAAAGACCATGTGCACCGAGTCGCCCTTCAACTGCGGCTGGCCCATAGCTTTGACAACCGGCGGCGTGTTGTCGATGTCGACCGGTTCACTCAAACGCTCGCCCGTGAGCTTCTGCCCCGGCGGATTATCAGGCGCGTCCGTCACTACGACTTTAATGACGTAACGACCATCCGCGAGGGTCGCGCCGTCGATCGTGTAGAAGTTGTCGCGCAGCTTGTCTTTCAACAGCCGGAACGTCTGCTCATTCAACGCACGGTAGTAGATCGCGTACTCCAGCGTGTCGGAATTTCGATCTTCAGCCTGCCACTGAAACGACCGCGCACCTCGTTGATAGAAGCGTCGCGGCGGCACCTGGGCCACTGGACCAAACACCGACGGATCCAATCCAGACGACTCAACGTTCGGATCAGTCACAATTGGCATCTGCTGCAAACCCACTCCGATCGGCAACGCCGTAATCGACAACACCTCAGGCGCCACGTTGCGCGGCAGGTACGCAACACTCACATCTTCAACCGACGACGGCGTACCTCCTGAACCCGAAGCACGCACAGTCGCACGCCACTGGATAAAACGAGCGCGCGGGCTCGAGATCTGATTTCCGTCCGGGTTTCGATACGCCGGGCTCCATTCACTCCACGTCGCATCCGGACGCTCACCGTTGCCGCTACGAGTTTGCACTTCAACTGCACCAGTCCCACGCCACCAGACGCGGCCCCACGACGCAGTCAGTTTTGCATCTCTGACTGGTGATTCAAACGATCCTTCGGTGACGAGCTCACTGCCGAAACGAAACAGTTTTCCCTGGTTACTCGACGCTGCGTAGATCTGATCGTTTCTGACAAGCAGCGACGAGATCTGACCTTCCGGTGACTGCAAGAGAAGCGTGTCGCGACCGTCATTCGTGACCGAGTAGATGCGACCCTTGTCGGCTGTGCCGATCAACACACTGCCTGGTTGCAGTGCCGGCGCAATCGCGAAAGCAGTTACGGTTGCTGAACTCCAAACGACATCAGTCGCGCCGTCAGGAAGTATGCGAAACACTGCGCTGCGCGCGGTTGAAACGTCGCTACGACTACGCGTCTGGCCCGTCTGACCTGAAATCGGCGTGCCGCTCTCGTCGATCGCTGTGATGGTCACGGATGTGGTTGGCGTACCGCCTTCGGTTGTTTGCGGCTGCGCAACTGCAGGTGTTGAAGGTGGTCGCGCTGTCGCAGCCGCATCACTGAGCGCGAGAGCGTAGATCGATCCGTCGGCCGCTGGCGCCAGCGCGTGAATCTCGCGCAGTTGCGTGTCGAAGAGTGCGAAAGTCTTGCCTTCCGGCGAGACTCTCAAGACGAGTCCGCCCGAGTCAGTACCTGCGATTAGATCACCTTGCGGTGTGACTGCGAGCGAGATGACGTGCGTTTGATTTGTACTGACGAGGAGAGACGATTCAGGATTCGCATTTGCCGCTCGCACGCGATATAGCTTGCCGCTATCACCCGTCCCGACAGCAAGCGAGCCGTCAGTCATGACTGCCAGTGACCAGATGTACTTGTCGCCCGGATCGAAATAGACGTCGGCCTTGCCATCAGGAGTAATACGATAAACCTTACCGTCAGGCGACGTGCCCGCGTAGATCGCGCCATCACGCGCAACAGCGATCGCAGTCACGTCCAACTCAGCAGCGTCGTAAAGCAGCGAGCCACTGCCGGCGCTCGAGACTTTAAAGATCTTGCCGTCGTGTCCGGTGCCGAGATAGACATTGCCCTGACTGTCGATTGCACTGGACCACACATACGTTTGCTGCGTGTTGTAAATCTCATTGAGCTTTGGCGCCAGCATCAGCACGCCGGTGTCGGTGATCGACACGCCGCGCGAGTCGCCTCGCAGCAGCTCCGTGCGGCCGCTCGTCTCCCAAACAACCGGTTGACCGGCTTCTACTGTCAATACAAAAAAAGTGAATAAGATTGCGAGGGTGGTTAGTCGTTTGATGATCATCTGTAGCTCAGGTTCCTATGTACTTGGCGTAAAGTGAGCGAGCGGTGGCGATTTCGTCTGTGCCGCGAATGATCGAGCGCGCATCCTGAAAAACGGTGAGCTCGAAGTTTCCGGTCTTGAACCGCAGGAGATATTCATTGAACTTCACTTCACCGGCGCGCCGCAGTCTTTCGGCGAGCGTGGGGAAGTTTATGCGTGTGGGCCGAGACGGCGAGATCTGGATCGCATCACGACCACAAAGCACTGCCGCGCCTTCGTCTTCGCGTAACAACGTTTCGTAAACTGCAAGACCACACGCCGGACAATCCTCACGACGTTTGCTGGTCCCGATTCGTCTCCAATCGTTTTCCCACACGTCAAACTGCATCAACGATCCGTGCAGCGCGTCGATCTGTCCGGTAATCAATTTGAGCGCTTCAGAAACCTGCACTGCCGAAACGATGTTGATGATCGGCATGATCACTCCCGACGTGTCGCAGGTCGGAGCACTCGCGGCGGGCGGAGCTTCTTCGAATATACAACGCAAACACGCGGTTTGATGCGGCCGAATGGTCATCGTGACGCCATACGACCCGACTGCAGCACCGTAGATCCAGTTTATGTCATGCTTCACGCAAGTATCGTTTATGAGGTAACGCGTGGAGAAATTGTCAGTGCCGTCGATGACGACATCACACGTCTCGACGAGACGCTCAACAGTCGAATAATTGACGTCAATGATGTGAGGCTCGACTTCGATTCCGGAGTTGATTTCCCGCAGATGATTCGCGGCGGCGATGGCTTTCGGCAGACGCTGCTCGGCGTCACTCTCCGTGAACATCGTCTGCCGCTGGAGATTTGAAGGCTCGACGAAATCCCGATCTACGATGCGCAGTTCGCCCACACCCGCACGCGCCAACGCTTCAGCATGGGCCGAACCCAGCGCACCGCAACCGACAATCAATACTCGCGCGGCCAACAGCCGTCGCTGTCCTTCTTCGCCAATTCCACTAAAGAGAATCTGTCTGCTGTAACGATCGTCCACCGCTCTCAGTATAGCAGTGAACAATCATCGAACGTGACTTACGCCATGATGCCGTAGCGCTTGATCTTCGCGTTCAGCGTCGTGGGCTTCAGACCCAGCAGCTTCGCGGCGCGCGTCTGGCTGCCGGAAGTGCGGCCGAGCGCTGTGCGAATGAGACTCACTTCAAACTGCCTGACCTCGTCCGAAAAACACGCGCCACGCTTGATGTCCACCGGCCTTGAGATGGCCAACGATTCGACTTCATCCAAAAGTTGTAGAACCGTTTCGCGCAATGTGTTTAGTCTCACATCGACGGTTGAGCCGCTGGGGGCCTCTTCAATCGACTCGTTCCTGTTTTCTTCCAACCCTAAGATTGATTCGCTTGTCATATTTCCTCCGAGAAATTTTGCGGCAGCAACCGCTCACCGCCTGGGCCGACTTTGGGGAGTCTTTGGTGCGGCTGCGGACACAAATATAACTAGAGTTTTCACGGAAAAATTCCGTTCTGTGACGGAACGGCTAATTTTTGGGATGGAGCGGTATATAACCGCAAAAAGCCGTAAAGCGAAGCAAAATTGAGCCACAAAAGAGCACAAATTTTAAGGCCACAAAGGAACACAAACACCTGATTGAAGGTGTGATTTTGTGCCTTTTGTGGTTTGAGCTTGTGCTTTTTGTGATCTAGATCGCGTTGCCGACGGCGCCCTGGAAGTTTGCGCGGTAGTTGCGGCTGAGGGTGAGTTCTTTCCCGTTCTCCATGATGATGCGGTACTCGCCGTGAAACCAGGGCTGCATCTCTTTGATCCGATCGATCTTCACGATCGCGGAACGATGAATCCTGCGGAACTGGCGCGGGTCGAGTTGTTCTTCCAAACTGCTGATCGTCTCGCGCAGGAGATAGCCTTTCTGGTTGTCGTAGACGCGGACGTAGTTTCCCTCCGACTCGATGCAATGCACGTCCTGCACGTTGAGAAAGAAGACGCGACCGCCGTTTTTGATCACGAGTCGCTCCAGATGGCGCGGTCCACTTTTCAGCTCTTCGAGTAAGGCGAGAATATGCCGGTCTCGCTCGCCAGTCTGATCGAGTTTGATCTGGTCCTTGACTCGTTGCCACGCGGCGTCGAACCGCTCGTGGTCGAAAGGCTTGAGCAGGTAATCGAAGGCATGGACCTCGAAGGCGCGCACGGCATACTGATCGTAAGCCGTTACGAAGATGACGTACGGTGTCGATTGCGGGTCGAGCGACTCAAGCACCTCGAAGCCGCCGAGTTCTGGCATTTGAATGTCCAGAAAGACGAGGTCCGGCCGTTGCGACTTGATCGTGTCTACTGCTTCACGACCATTCGCACACTCCGCAACTATCTCGACGTCCGAATCCTCGGCCAACATCTCGCGAATCATGTCGCGAGCAAGTGGTTCATCGTCGACGACCAACGCGCGAATACACCTTGCGTTCGTCACTTTGCCTCCTAACAAATCGTGAATAACGCAATGAACGGGTGAAGTAAGGTTACTCAGTGAACGAACACCACAGTCAAAACAATTGTGGCGCTCCCCGCTGGTTACGACGGAGTTGGATGCCAAGTTTCGTTGTTGAGATACCGGGAGGAAATAATTTTTTGGATCCACGAGAAAGTGGATGTCGATGGCGAGATCTCGAACGAAATCCCGGAAATTGTTAAGAATTGTTAAGTCTGCCGCGGTATTTCGAGGGCGACGACGAGGCCTCCGGTCGGATTATTCAACATCTCGAATCGCGCCGCAGTGCCGTAGAGTCCGGCAAGCCTCGCCTGAGTGTTTGCCAATCCCAATCCTTTGCCGCGACGCGATTCGAGAATCCTCTCCGCATCAATGCCGGGGCCGTTGTCTTTCACTTCAATACGCACTACGCCGTTGCGAGGCGACGCAGTAACTTCAACACGACCTGACGTTGAGTTTCCGATCGCGTGGCGCATCGCGTTCTCGACGATCGGTTGGAGTATCAGGTTCGGAACGCGCACGTCCAATACGTCTGGATCGACGCGAATGTCAGTAGTGAGTCGATCCTGAAAACGAATCCGCTCGATTTCGAGATAGCCGTTGAGAAACTCGATTTCCTGTTGCAGGGTGACTTCCATCGTTCCGGAATTCTCGAGCGTGAGTCTGAGAAAGTCGCCGAGCCTCGTGATCATCTTGCGTGCGGCTTCCGTGTCTTTACTCAGCAAAGCCGAGATCGAGTGCAGCGTGTTGAAGAGAAAATGCGGGTGCACCTGCATCTTCAGCGCTTCCAGCTGCGACTGCACAAGTTGCGTGCGAAGCTCGGAGGCTTTCAGCTCGCCCTTGCGATAGCTGTTGTAATAACTGAACGCGTGACTCATCAGAAGTATCGTCCAGTAGACCAGCAGCCATTTTTCGAGGTTGATGTAAACAAACCTAAAGGTCAGGAACGCTGAGATAAATTCCGTGCGTTCAAAAATGACCATGAGGGCAAGATGATGAAGCGCGAGTAAGACGCTGCTCAGGATCAAGCTAAAGAAAAAGTGAAAAGCCACGCGGGGCAGCCAGTTTTGGCGTTGAATGCAATACCGGCGGGCGAGCCACAGAACGAGCGGCGTAGCGAGCGCCCAGAGATAACAGGCTGACGCCTGCCCAAGCAATTCGCGGCCGTAGCCGTATTTCCTCGGCTGGTTACTCGCGGAGGACATTACGTAGACCTGGGAGGTGAAGAAGAGTGTGACGATCGTCCACACTCCCCAGATCAACGCATAACGTACCCAACGTTTGGACAGTATCGATTCTGTGTCATCCATTTCAGGCTCGCTCACTGGGTTAACGGCGCGGGACGCGGGAGGTACTGAGCATGCTGACGCCGAGCAATCCCGAGGTATAGTCTCATGTAACAGCGAAAGGGAGAACTTTGTGACCAAAAGGACTGATTCTGACGCAGTCAGGCCTAATACATAAAATCCGTGTTCATCCGCGAAAATTCGTGACTAAACTTCCTGCCTGTCCACAACTCAAACTGCAATCCAGCCTGTGCAACGAGCATTTCGAGGCCGCCAAGCGTTTCGCATCCAGCTTTATGAGCTTCGCGGAGGAGTAAGGTCTCTCGAGGATTGTAGATGAGATCATAGACGCAGCGGCTGCCTGATAATTGTTCACGAGTTGCGGGAGATTGATTTATGTATGCGCCGGAGCCGACGGGCGTCGTGTTGATTACGAGGTCATAACCAGCAAATGATGCCTCGTGCAGCGACATACATGAAATTCTGAACAAGTCAGCAAGCGCTTGGGCCTTCGGAACGTTACGCGCAAACAGCGTTACATTAGCGTTTTGTCGCTGCAGGGCCCAGATGGCTGCACGCGCAGCACCGCCGGCGCCGATTATTGCGACTTTCGCGTCACGCAGAGTTGTAAGTCGTTTAAGTAACGGATCGATAAAGCCTGCGGCGTCTGTGTTGTAGCCAAGCAGTCGATCGCCTTCAACTACCACCGTGTTAACAGCGCCAATATCTTTCGCGTCGGCGTCTATCCAGTCGAGACATTCCATCACTGTTTGTTTGTGCGGAGCAGTGATACTCAATCCGCGCAGGTTCCAGTTTAGCTCGCGCGTACGCGGGTGGACCATGCGTTTGAAGAACTGGATTACGTCGTGTACCTCAAACGGAAGATAAACACCGTTAAGTTTTTGTTCTAAAAAAGCCGCGTTGTGAATGCGTGGCGAGACGGAGTGCATCACCGGCATGCCTACCAGTCCGCAGATCATCGTTTCGTCGTCGATCGTGTCGAGGTGAAAAAGCGAGCGCAGCTTGCGGGCGTTGACCTGTCCTGGTGCGGTGGTGCGCGCATCGTCGAGTGCGCCGTAAGTGAGAAAGGAGCCGCGTGAGGGGCCAAGCACCCGTGTTGCGATGCCGGCGTTGCCCATCGCGATCGCGATGATTTCCCTTCCCTCACTGCGCGCGCGTTCGAGAAGTTGAAAAATTGGAAGGCAGTCGAGGATGTCGTTGGTCTGCACGGCAATCTTGATGACTGCGGCTGGTGTGTGGGCCAGACGTTCGTAGATTTGTTCGAGATCTTTGGGAACGCCTGAGAAGTCGTGATGAGAGACGATCACGCGTGACCAGTCGGGAGTGAGATCGTGGACCAGATCGCCTTCAACGTCCCACCACACTGTCTCGCCGCGCGGCGCTGAAGACCAGAAACGTCGTCGCTCTTCGCGAGTTAATTCACGATGGCCACCTTCCTCTGAAGGACGGAAGGTGAGAATCAAAGGTCGCGTTATCTCTTTGAAGTTATCGGGAATTTCATCCAGACAATCGAGACGCAGCTCGATCACATCAGCCCACTCGACTGCTCGCTCACACGTATTCCACAGCGCGTCGAGATCCTTCTCGCACACGGGGACGCAAATGCGGGCTGAATGTTTGTGATTCACAGAAAGATTTCTCACGCAGCGGCGCAACGGCGCAACGGCAAAGGATTCTTCGTTGCGCCGTTGCGCCGCTGCGTGAGAAATCTTCTTTAAGCTACCGCCGTTCGTGATCCAAATGACGGGTGGGTGCTTCGACTCCGAGATGACGCGTGGTGCCCTCAGTGACACTCGCAACCGGTCGCGGCGTCTCGACAAACGATCTTCCAACCGGCGGCGGTGCGAGTGAAGCGCGCTTCGAGTGTTCCTGCAGACGAATGAATTGCGCGAGCCCCGTAGCCATCAGCGAGAACGCCGGTATCAACATCCAAAACCACCAAACCTGCCCAATGGTTCGCGATAGCACAAGCGAGATGATAATAAATGCGATACCCATGAAGAAGTTTTTGAACGGCTGTTCGAGCGTGAGTTCCCTACCACGTCTAGTTCGGCAAGCGCCATCAACTTCAGTCATTGGTGGCTGTGGCTGCACGAGCTGACCCGAGAGGGCCTGCGGCACCAGACTGATATTCGCTCCGCAACTGCGACAAAAACTCGCGCCGTCAAGGTTCTGGGTAGCGCACTTAGGACAGAACATCTATTTTTCGCCTTTCAGGTTGAGTGTTCGCTGGCGTCTGGCCTCGTAAAGCAGCACGCCTGCCGCAACCGAGACATTCAACGACTCCAATTTGCCCGAGACAGGTATACGCACGAGTGTATCGCAGTGTTCTCTGACTAACCGGTGCAGGCCGTGCCCTTCACTTCCGAGAAAAATCGCGGACGGCAATTGCCAATCCCAGTCCGTGTACAACTGTGTTGCCTCAGCCGCGGCACCAACTACCCAGATGTTACGTTCTTTCAACTGCTCTATCAATCGCGAGAGGTTCGTCACTCGCGCCACCGGAACATATTCGATCGCGCCCGCAGCAACCTTCGCGACGACGCTCGTCAGGCCGACGGCGCGTCGCTCCGCAATGAAAATTCCGTGAGCGCCCGAACACTCCGCAGTGCGCAGGATCGATCCCATGTTGCGTGGATCTTCGACTCCATCGAGTCCAAGCACGAGGGGCGGATCGTCAGTTCCAATCTTCGTTTCAAGCTGGTCCAATAATTCGTCCGCATCAGCGTAACGCGCAGCCGCTACACGCGCCACGACACCCTGGTGTCGCACGTCGCCGAGTGAACGATCGATATCGAGACGCGGCACACGATGAACAGGCACGCCCTTCTCTCGCGCAAGATCGAGAAGTGGCCTAAGACGATCGGGACGAGCACTTTCAAGGATCGTGATCGTCTCAATCTGACGTTTACCCGCACGCAGCGCCTCGAGCACTGCATTTGGACCATAGATTAGATCCTGTGGGCCTCTGTTTGGTCTGGATGTCATGGATTCATTTGAAAGTGGCGGCGAAGACGTGAGTAGCGTGTGAACTGGGTTTCGTTACTCTTCGTTGTCGCCACACCAATACTGCGCAGTCCTGGTCGCTCGCGGCGCCAGCCACTCGATTGCGTTTCCGGTTGCGTGCTCCACGCAAGCTCCAAAAGATTTCGAACACGCTGGTACGAATCATCAAACTGCGCGCTCACTGCTTTCGCAACAATGACTTTCTGCAACCTGCTGATGTTTTCATTTGCAACGAGCGCCTTCTCATTCCCGAGACATGAGAAATCAAATCCGCTTGCACCGACACGCCACGTGAACGAATGCGTCGTCGTGTAAAAATCAATCACCACTTCGTCTCGGAAGAACTCATTCGTATCAATAATCTCGTTCTCCTTCTTACGTGTCATTCGCTCTTTGATCTCGACACGTGTTTCGATTAGTCTCGCCGTTAAGATCAAGATGACATCAGACCATGAGATATCCGTTTCTTCCGTGCCTGAGTGATAAACCACCACTCGCTCGTCATCAAAACTCATCGCTCTCACGCGCTTTACGACATTCGACAAACCAAGCTCTTCATCACTAACAGTCACACACTCCAAACCGAGATCTTTCAATCTCAGCGTAACCAGCTCAGCCTCTTCACGACTCGCAGTCCGCGCTACCGGCAGCGGTACGTTTTGCGATAGTAGCTGCTGCACATTCTCCGCCGAGAGCTTCACGAGCGCCGCCGCATCATTTATGACTTCCGCCGCCGCGCCTTCAACAGGTAGCAGGATGTTGTTGTAACCTAACTGGTGTTTCTCAGGCTGGCGCAGGACCGGTTTTCGCAAGCGCGCGGCAGATTCGGTCAATGGCAACGGAGCGACACAATAAAGACAACTTACTCGCGTAGGTGGATTAGCTCTCAAGCACTCCTCGCAACGAATCATTTGCTCTGCGGGGAAACCGAGCGGCTCCGAAGGCTCGACTGGTCCAAGGAAGGGAATGTTTTCGTTATCTTTAGGCAACAGCTCCTCCAAGTATTTTAATTATACGACGATGAGAAAATCTGAGGCGAAGAGAATGTTTGCTGGAAAACTTTTGATACTAACATTCGCAGTTTTGACCACCGGAGCGTGTGCAGCATTCCAGCCAACTGACGCTAACGGTCCAGCAGCTAATCGCCCGCAGTATCCGATCGCGTTGTCAGACGTCGGCGCCAGATTGGAAGAAGCATCAGTCGCGTGGTACCAGTTGTCGCAACGTTACGGTCTGCCGGGAAAGACCGAGGCGAACCTGCAACCGTATACAGCAACACTCGAGAGCCTGCCTGCGAATCTCCCTGCGCCAATTTATCTACCGAAAGTTGGCTCGCAAACGGCCCCAACTGAAGAAGACACACGCGAGTCGCTGCGAAGATTCATCGTCGAATGGCAAACACTGATCGGAGCAGACCCGAATCAATTGTCGCTCGTGGAAAGAACTGACGAGCCATCGGGTGTCAAAGTAGCTCGCTACGAACAAAGGCCGTTTCGCTATCCGCTGCGTGGTGGCTTCGGCACTCTCGTGATTCGCTTTCGTAGCAACGGACAGCTCGTCGGATTTTCCAGCAACTGTATCCCTAACGCTGATCGCCTTCAGCCGTCGCTGAACGCTTTGACGCCGGCGATCACAGCTGAGCAGGCCGCAGATCATGTCAAAACCCAGCAGGTTGTTTCACTACCTGCGAACGCGAAAATCGAGGCGCGGCAGTTAGTCGTCTATGCCCAGCCTTCAAAAGTTCCTCCCAGCGGCCTGGAAATACGGCTGGCCTGGGAAATAGACGTCACAAACGGCCCCATTAGCAAGGTCTATCTCGACGCACTTTCTGATGAAATAATTGCAACAACTTAGTGACGGTCCATAACACTTTTCCAACTTGACCATGACACGGCAAACCAGCATTCTAGATTCAAATAAACCAAGGGGTATGTTCGGAGTCAGTTTATGCACAATTTCGATCCCACTAATAACATTTCTTGGCAGCTCGGACATCGCGGTAGAGTCGCAGTTTTTATAGACGGTAATAATCTTTTCCATGCCGCCCGTTTTCACAACATCGACATCGACTACAACAAACTTCTTCGCGTGTTGTTGGGTGATGGGCGACTGCTGCGGGCCTTCTTCTACACCGGTGTCGACGTAGGCGCTGAACGGCAACAGGGCTTTCTCTTATGGATGCGTCGTAATGGTTTTCGCGTCATTCAAAAAGAGCTGAAGACCTTTTATGACGGTACACGAAAAGCGAATCTCGACGTTGAGATCGCTGTAGACATGTTGTCGCTGGCCGGGCGTTACGATACAGCGGTGCTCGTCTCCGGTGACGAAGATTTTGTGTACGCAGTCAATGCCGTTGCTTACAAAGGATGTCGCGTGGAGATTGCCGGTTTCCGCTCAAACACGGCGCCGAAACTGATCGACGTTTCTGACTACTTCATCGACCTGGGCGAGATTGCAGACAAAGTGCGCAAGGAGATTTCGCACGGAACGCGGTATGATGAGCACTGCCCTATGCCCGCACCGTATCTCCAGGATCAAATGGAGATGCAGAAATCCCAGTCGGCTGATAGTTTCGAACAGGCGATACGCGCAGTGATCGAAGCCGAAATCGAAGAAGAGGCGGCGGAGTTTGAGGCGGCGACTGAGTTCATCAGGATCACCGACGATCATTAACCGCGAAGGATGAAGATCTTCACAGTTCAAGAGGCCAACGCGCTGCTTCCCGACGTTCGCAAGATCGTTGGGAAGATTCAGCGCGCGCATCGAAAACTGTCGCATTACCGCGAAGATGCGAAGAAAGCCTCGGAAGCAGCCGAGCGAGGCGGCGGTGGATTTACCAATGGCGTCGCTTATGCGTCGCATTTGTTGGCGCTGACCGCTCAACTCTCAGATCTCGAAGACCTCGGCGTCCAACTCAAAGACTTCGAACGCGGCCTCGTCGATTTCCCTTCACTCCGCGACGGCCGCGTCGTCCTCCTCTGCTGGCAACTCGGCGAAGGCGACCAACTCGAATGGTGGCACGACGTCGACGCCGGCTTCGCTGGCCGCACCCCACTTTAGTCTGATCCGCGTTCATCTGCGTTTATCCGCGGCTTAAGTTCAACTACCTCTTAATTTCTCATTGACCACTTAAAGTTATTCTTGTAGTATTCGGCCTCGAATATGGCTTCATCCCCCCAAGATTCGACTCGGGCCACAGAAAAGAGATCTACACTCATCGAGTTTCCCGGTGTTTCGCGAAACTCGATGCCGGAGTGGCGCAAAGAGTTGAGTGAGCGTGTGCGCGAAGTGCAGGAAAAACGCGCACGCGAAGCCGCACGCGAGGCTGCTGAAGCCGAGCGACAGCGGATTGAAACCGCAGTTAACCCACCACAATTGGAATTACTGCCGCCTGCGCCAATGCCGGCCATGAATCCTCTGGTCGCAGCCGCGCTCAAGCGAATCGAAAGAGCACATCAACCAGTTGCGTATGCACCCGAACGAGAAGACAACGACATGAGCGATACGGTCCCCTCAACCCCGGAACTCGCCTTTGAGCCGGAGGTTTCCGAAGTCGAACCGGTCGTGACAGTAGAGAAGACGCACCATCTCGCGGTTGTAGCAGTGAGCGAGCCTGTCGCACCTCCAGTAGTCGAGCCGCCAAGAGCAGCGCCGAAACGTCTGATACGTGACGATAACGATCCTGCGCTCAACTATCTCGATTCGATCACGAAGACGCTGTGTGTCGATGAGTTGAATCACAGCAGTGCGTCGGCTTTTCGTCGTATCGTGTGTGCGTTGCTCGATTTGGTCTTCTGCGCGTTGTTGAGTTCACCGATTGCCGGTGCGATGTATCTCACTGGCAGCAACCTGCGCGATCCGCAAGTCATTGGCGTGCTGGCGGGAAGCGTAGTCGTCGTAACGTTTCTTTATTTGACATTGCTGACAGCGCTGACTGGCCGAACCTGGGCCATGCGCTTGCTTTCACTGCGTGTGATCGACACCAAAACTGGTCTGATTCCCACCGGTGGACAATCAATTGGTCGATCGTTCTTCTACTTGTTGTCGCTCGCGACGGTTGTTGGAATTTTCTTTGCGCTCGTGAGTCGCGAAGGTCACACGGTCCACGATCGCTTCACACGTACGGCTGTCGTCACTTCCTAACACAGATAAACGCGGATTTTTACGCGGATGAATCAGACAGTCCTGCAGCGCGTTGTTGAAGAGCTTCAGAGCGCGTTGACAGGGCGGTACTGCGGGAAAATCTACCAGCTAGGGCCGGTTTCGTTTGCGATCGACTTTGGATTGCGGGGTGAGTTTCTATTCATCAGCGTCGATCCGGCGAGCCCGCGTCTTCACCTGATCCGCCGGCGCACAAAGGATTTGGAGAAGCAATCCATCGCGCTGAATTCGTTTGGCCAGATGATGCGGGCAAAGCTCAGTGGCGCGCATTTGGTTGAGGTCTCCAAAGATCCGCTTGACCGGATTGTTCGGATCACTTTCCGCACCGAAGACGTTATTTTTCGTCGGGTCGTTATTCAACTCACTGGCCGGACGGCAGACATTTTTCTTCTTGATGAGCTGAATCGCATCGTCGGAGTCTTGCGGGAACAGGCCCAGACGAGAATTCAGCAGGTTTATCAACCGCCACCTCGACCACTGAAAGAACCAGCAGACACGCTCCGGCTTGAGGCTGGACCACCATCAGCTCAGCTCGATAAATATTTCTCAGCTCTCGATGCTGCTAAAACGTTCGATGCGAAAGCGAAAGCCTTGCGGTCGCGCGTTGTGAAATCAATCCGCCAACAACGCACATTACGAGAGAACCTGCAGAAAGATCTCGTGCGCCACGGCGATCCGGAAGCACACAAGCGAACCGGCGATCTGTTGCTGGCGAATATCGCGACCGCCGAGCGTGACGGAAACAAGGTTCGGATCGTTGATTATTACGCTGACGGCGCGCCCGTGATCGAGATCGAAGTTGAAGAGAATCGCTCGCTTCAGGACGAAGCCGCCGCACGGTTTCGACAATACACAAAAGCGAAGCACGCCGCGGATGAGATTGCGGAGCGGCTAAAGCAAATCGATCGCGAGACGGAAAATCTTGAACGTCGTTTACAACGGCTCGACGCGATCATTCAGTCGCGAGATGAAGCCGCGTTGGACACGTTTGAGAAACCGCCGCCTGCTCCACGGGTTACGGCGAAGAAATCTGCCAAGCCCGAGAAGATCAGCGGCGTAAGGCGTTACCTTTCAACGGACGGCTATGAAATCCTCGTCGGTCGTGCGGCGCGCGATAACGACAATCTCACTTTCCGTGTAGCCCAGCCTAATGACCTGTGGATGCACGCCGGCGATTATCCCGGCTCGCACGTGGTCGTGCGCAATCCAACCCGCAAGGAAATTCCACAGCGAACCATCATCGAGGCTGCGCAGCTTGCTGGAAAGTTCAGCCAGGCGAGTGAAGATGCGAAGGTCGTCATTCACTATACCGAGCGAAAGTTCCTGTCGAAGCCCAAAGGCGCCGCTCCCGGCCTCGTACGCCTCTCGCGCTTTCGCTCCATCACCGTAGAACCGAAGGAATCCATTCACAGACTTTGATATTCTTTCTGACATGACTCAATCGGAGAAATTATTCGCGACTGCTCAAAATCTGATTCCCGGTGGTGTTAATTCGCCTGTACGTGCGTTTCGCGGCGTGGGCGGCACACCGCGATTCATCCGCTCGGCTCGCGGCGCCACGATCACCGACGTCGACGGCAACATTTACATCGATTACGTCGGTTCGTGGGGTCCGATGATCCTCGGTCACGCAGACGAAGAAGTCGTCGCCGCGGTGCAGGAAGTCGCAGCCGGAGGGACGAGCTTTGGTGCACCTACCGAGTTCGAAGTCGAGCTCGCACAGGAAGTCATCGATGCAGTTCCATCAATCGAGATGGTGCGCATGGTGAGCAGCGGCACCGAAGCAACGATGTCGGCCATTCGCCTCGCTCGCGGCGTGACTGGCCGCACGAAGCTCGTGAAGTTCGAAGGTTGCTATCACGGACACGCTGACAGTCTACTCGTCAAAGCCGGCTCGGGTGTCGCAACACTCGGATTGCCTGACAGTCCCGGCGTGCCCGCAGTCCTCGCGCAAAACACGCTCACACTTCCCTTCAACAATGTTCCCGCGCTCGAAGAAGTCTTCGCCGAACACGCTGACATCGCCGCGGTGATCATCGAGCCGGTCGTCGGAAACATGGGCTGCGTGCCGCCTCGTGCAGGCTATCTCGAAGCGGTTCGCAAACTCACGCGCGACCACGGCGCACTCCTGATCTTCGATGAAGTGATGACTGGCTTCCGCCTCGCTCGCGGCGGCGCGCAGGAACGCTATGGCATCACGCCTGACATCACGACGCTCGGCAAGATCATCGGTGGAGGTTTGCCCGTCGGCGCTTACGGTGGGAGTCGCGACATTATGAACAACATCGCGCCCGCGGGATCGATCTATCAGGCAGGAACGTTGTCAGGGAATCCGTTATCGATGACGGCGGGGCTCGTCACACTGCGGCGTCTGCGTGATAAATCTGTTTACGATCGACTCGAAGCGGCGAGCAAGAGATTGTGTGACGGGTTAGGAGATCTAGGCGTCAAGACGGTGATCAACCGCGTCGGTTCGATGTGGACCAGCTTCTTTACGAGTGAGCCGGTCGTGGATTGGGATAGCGCTAACAAATCCGACCGGCAGCGGTACGGAAAGTTTTTTCACGCGATGTTGGATGAAGGTGTTTATCTCGCGCCGTCACAGTTCGAAGCCGGGTTTGTGAGTCTGGCTCATACGGACGCGGTAATCGACAAGACTATTGAGGCGGCGAGAAAAGCCATCCACAGATTACACCGATAATTTTCTGTGTAATCTGCGTAATCTGTGGACTAAACCGGTAAATCTATTCGGAACTGGGACCCTTTGCCGAGTTCGCTATCGACGCTGATGCGGCCACCGTGTAGTTCGACGATCTGCTTCACGATCGCGAGTCCCAGGCCGGTTCCACGCTTCTTTGTTGAGAAGAATGGCTCAAAGATGCGGTCACGCGTGGGTTTGTCCATGCCTCTGCCGTTGTCGGCGATCGTGATGCGCGCGTAATGGCGCGGCGACTGGCCATCACCATTCGTCTCGGGCGCGAGCAGCTCCGTCGAGATCAGGACTTCTGAGTTTTCCTGGCTCGCGTCGACGGCGTTCGCGATCACGTTCACAAACACCTGCCGCAACTGGTACGGATCCCACTGGCCCACGATCGAGCGCGCACTAAACTGCTTCTCAACCGTCGTGTTCTTCTCGACGATTCTCTCGCTCACGAGATCGATGCTGCGTTCGAGCGATTCGTGCAAGTCGACAGAAGCGCGCTCTAGTTCCTTCTGACGCGAGAACTGCGTCACGTCGACCACAAGCTTGTTGAGATGCTTGATGCCGCGCTCGACGAGCTCGATCGTGTTCAGTGCCTCCGGATCCGAGACGCTGTCGCGCAGCATCGAGACGCCGAGTCGAATGCTGCCGAGTGGATTGCGAATCTCGTGTGCGACCTGCGTCGTCGCCTGGCCCACCGCAGCCAACGATTCACCCCGACGCAGCGTGCGCTCAGCTTCGGCGGCTTCAGTCGCGTCGACCAGCGTCACGGCCTGCCCGGGCTCGCCATTGATTGCGAGCGGTGCTGAATAGACGTCGAATGATTTGTCTTCATCCTCAACTCGCGCTATCAGACGACCGTGATAAGTAGCTTTCCGCACGCGAAGGGAAGTCACTGTCTCCAACATCTTCATGGCATCGTCAGGTCCGAGTTTTTCGAGAACAGACGCGCCGATACTGGCATTGGGGAAGATCCTGAAGAAGGCGGGGTTGGCGCTTCGAATACGATCCTCGTTGTCTATCGCTGCGACGGCGCTGACCATTCCCTGAAGCAGTTGGGTCGTGAAGGTACGCTCGCGGCGGGTCTCAAACATACTGCGTCGCATCTGGCGGAAATGCCGTTGCACTTCCCAGATCGTGCCGGTAGCTACGAGGGCGCCGACCAAAAGCGCTACAACGCTCCACGTTATGATCGACCTTTTGAAACTGAGTTGCAGCGCAATCACACCCGAAATTACTGCATCATTGTCAGTTTGCACCTCCTTAAACAGTTCATTTAGATCTCGATCGACGAAACGAAACTTTTCAAAGCCTTTGAGACTGTAGACTTTTGGATCTTTAGTGACTTCAATGTACTCCTGGAGATCGTTACGCAACTTCTGCCAAGACGCTTCTCTAACGAGCGGAGGTGCATCTAACTGGCGGGCGACATTGACCAGATCACCACGGCTGGTGTTCAAGCGAAGTTCGAATGGAGGAGCCAGTTCCAGAGATTCAGATTCAGTTCTTGCACGCGCCCGGGCCTCAGTATCAAGTTTTGTCGCGTTAAGCCTTATATCCCACAGCAGATTCAATCGTCCTGTGCGCTGCAATCCGACCTCACGCGCCCGGAAGCCGACATCGTCCATCAGTCTGACACTTATAAAAGCAACAACGGAGATGAGTCCGAGTAGAAGAACAAAGCCGATGATTAGCGGAGTCAGTGCTAGCGCAAGCCCCCGGCTCTCCGGCTCAACTTCGGCGTTATTCCCCAATGAGCCAGGAGCAGGCGTGCGTCGATACACAACTTCAGGATGTTTGTCTGGCGCGCGCTTCATTTCCAATCTCTAAGGCTTCGCGTCCATCCAATTGTCACCTACACCAACATCAGCCACAAGTGGGACATCGAGTGAAACTGCGGTTTCCATTTCGTGCTTCAGTATCTCACTAACCTGCGTGACTTCTTTATCCGGCACTTCCACGAGCAACTCATCGTGCACTTGCATCAGCATACGCGACTCGAGTCGCTCACGTTTGAACTCCTCATCAACTTTCAGCATCGCGATCTTCACGATATCACTCGCCGTTCCCTGAATCGGCATGTTGATAGCTTCGCGTTCCGCCGCCTTTCGAATGTTCGCATTGCGATCCGAGATTCCCTGCAGCGGTCGAATTCGTCCATAAATCGATCTCACATAGCCATACTCGCGCGCGCGAATCGGGATTTCTTCCATGTAACGTCGCACACCTTTGTAGGTGTTGTAGTAATCCTCGATAACTTTCTTTGCTTCCGCGCGAGAGATTCCCACGCGCTGCGACAAGCCCCACGGCTCGATCGCATACGCGATTGCGAAGTTTACGATCTTCGCAAAACGTCGCGCTTCTTTGAGCTCCTCGTCAGTCTTCGCGCCGAAGACGAGTCGGGCCGTGCGCGCGTGGATGTCCTCGCCTTTCTGAAACGCTTCGAGCATTACGGGATCCTGTGTGATGTGGGCCAACAGGCGTAGTTCAAGCTGCGAGTAGTCCGCAGAGATGATCTTGTGTCCCTTCTCGGCGACGAAAGCGCGTCGAATGCGCCGTCCCATCTCGCTGCGAATCGGAATGTTCTGGAGATTAGGATCGCTCGATGACAGACGTCCTGTCGCGGCTACAGTCTGGTTAAGCTGGCAATGAATTCGGCCATCGGTCGCGATCTGGTGTGGCAAGGCGTCAGTATAAACACTTTTCAGCTTGTCGAGCTCGCGGTAGTCGATGATCAGGCGTGGCAACTCAAACTGCTGCGCCAGCTCTTCAAGCACGGCCTTGCTCGTCGAGATACGACCGGTTGAAGTTTTGCGGCCAGTTTCGATATGCAGATCCGAAAGCACTTCACCGACCTGCTTCGGCGATCCGATATTGAACTCGCGTCCGGCCAGTTGATAGATCTGGACCGTGAGCTTGTGCAGCTCCTGACCGATGTAGTTTGAAAGATCCGCGAGAACTTTCGGATCGACCTTCAATCCGGCGCGTTCCATGCGATAGAGCAACGGCGCGAGTGGCAACTCGACTTCCGAATAGATCGTTTCGAGGCCCTTCTCGAGAATCCGGTTGTGAAGGACGTGCGCTGTTTGCGCAGTCAGATCAGCGGCAAGTACGGTTTGCCACGCCGTGTCGGGCCAGTTCGCCGCGGGTGTGCTGCTGTGTTCGACGTTGAGCGCCTCGCGTGCGAGATCGTTGAGCTCGTATTTGCTTCGCGACGGATCGAGCAGGTAAGCAGCGAGATAAGTATCGTCTTTAACGCCTTCGAGCGTGATATTGAAACGATCGAGCAGCCCGACCGCGCGCTTCACATCGTGAATCGACTTCTCAATCAAACCATTAGACAACACATCTCGCAGCGCGTTGACTGCCGTATCCATGCCACCGGAAAACTTTTCCAGATCGACATACGACGCGACACCGGGGTTCGTCGAAAAGGCGATTCCACGTGTGGCTTGCAATTCAGTGAAACACTCCTGCTCACCTGTTCCAGCTGGCGTTGAATCAGCGATAGCAACTCCGACGTGTTCGGCGTCAAAAAGCGTGCGCACGAGTTCATCGAGATCACTCTTCGTCTGGATGATCTTGTAGTTGCGTGCGGCTTCTGCTGAAGCAGGTCGCTGGACTGCAGCGTCAGCGTATTCCTTCGTCAGGTTTACAAATTCGAGCTCGTGGAAAAGCTCGTAAGCAGCGGCGCGATCGGGTGGTCGCGTCTTAATCTCTTCAAGCTTCCAGGGCACTTCGAGATCGCAGCGAATGCGTGCCAGCTCGCGTGACTGTCGAATCAGATCCGCATTGTTGCGCAACGACTCGCGATACGTCTTGTGCTTTACTGACTCCCAACCCGCGAGCGCTGCTTCGATCGATCCAAACTGCTGAATGATCGACACAGCGCCTTTCGACCCGATACCGGGCGCGCCCGGGATGTTGTCGATCGAGTCGCCCATGAGTCCCAGTAGATCGACAAGCTTGTCAGCAGTCACGCCAAACTTGTTCTCAACCCACGCTTCGTCGCACCACTCGATCGGCGGCACGGGCACTTTGCGCTTCGCCACCTGCGAGTTCTGACGCATGCAGATGATGTAAGGATCGTGAACAAGTTGGCACATGTCCTTGTCGTTCGACACGATCACGGCCTGCATCTTCATCTCCGCGACTTGCTGCGAGAGCGTGCCGATCACGTCGTCAGCTTCGTAACCGGGAAAGTTGATAGTCGGAATATTGAGCACTTCGCAGAGCCGGAAAATGTACGGCATCTGCTTGGCTAGATCGTCCGGCATCGCGACGCGGTTTGCCTTGTAGTCTGCAAACGTCTCGTGTCTGAACGTCTTTTCGCGTGATTCGAAGATCGCGGCAATGTAGTCGGGCTTTTCTTCACGCAACAGCTTGAGCAGCATGTTTGTGAAGATGTAGGCGGCTTGCGTCACGAAGCCCTGCGACGTTGCGAGCGGCGCCGCACGGTTCTGCATCGGCGCGAAATGCGCACGAAAGATGTGCGACATCGAGTCGATCAGAAAGACACGTTGAGGCCGCTCATTTTTGGCTACAGACTCTCGGGCAGGCATGTGAGGTGATTATAGTTAATCCGTGTCATCTGTGGCTAATTCGGCCACGTGAGCACGAACAGTCTCACCGAGGGTTTGAAGGTTATAACCGCCCTCGAGACACGAAACGAGGCGTCCATTGCAGCTACTCTTCGCCCACTGTTTCAACGCGCGCGTCATACTGACAAAATCTTCGTCTGTGAGCCGCAACTGGCCGAGCGGATCGCCGAGATGCGAGTCGAAACCCGCCGAAATAATGATCAAATCCGGGCTGAAATTCGAAGACATCTCTTCCAGCGCCGCTTCAAACGCGCGCTTGTGATCGGCAGCGGGTGTCGCAGCACGCAAGGGAAGGTTCAGCGTGTATCCCAAACCCCGCCCGGTTCCCTTCTCGCCACGCGAGCCGGTTCCCGGATACCACGGATACTGGTGTGACGAGAAAAAATAAACCGTCGGATCGTCGTAGAAAATTCCCTGCGTGCCGTTGCCGTGATGCACGTCCCAATCGATGATCGCGACCTTATCGATCTCCGGATACTTCTGTTGCGCGTAACGCGCGGCGACGGCGACGTTGTTGAAAAGACAAAAACCCATCGCACGTTCTTCAGTCGCGTGATGGCCCGGCGGACGCACCGGCACAAACGCGTTCTTCGCTTCACCTGACATGATCAGATCGATTGCCTGGCATGGAGCGCCGGCTGCGCGCTTCGCGGCGTCGAGCGAGCGCATCGAGACGATCGTGTCGCCGTCGAGATAACCGATGCCTTCGCTGACAACTTTCTCTACGAGCCGGTAAAGCTGTGGCGAGTGAGCGGCCTGGATGTCGCCGCGTGGCGCTTCTCTCGCTTCTACTTCGCGCAGCCTGGGCCAAAGACTGGTGTCTCCACGTAACGCGTCCATTACGACGGTGTAGCGTGAAGGGTTTTCAGGATGCCCCGGACCGGTGTCGTGTTCGCGAAAGACTGGATGATGAACTATGGCTGTTGTCATTCAAATAGAATTTCTCACGCAACGGCGCCACGGCGCAACGGAAGACCGCTGGTACCGAAGGGTTTCCGTTGCGCCGTGGCGCCGCTGCGCGTGAAATGTACGAATTTGAAACGAGCCGCATCCAAGCCTCCTCCACTCCTGAATCAACCTAATACTCAAACTCCTCAGCTTCCTAATCAATGCAACGATTTACGGCTTGGGAATGGTGTTTGCCAAAGCTCCAGAGCGAAGACCAAGGTCAGTATTAACATCGAGCGACATCGAGGGGGAGGAAAGGTATGAAAAGGTTATTGGTATTAATACTCGTATGGACCTTGCTCGTCGTCACCGGAACACTCGTATCCGCAGACGGCCAAAACGCGTCGTCGTCACAAATTGCCGGTAGCGACACACGCGTCGCAGGCGTTATCACAGACGTTACTAAGTAATGAACTAATCTCGACAAACTGTATCGAACAAACGGAGGGCAGTGATGGCATTCGATGAAGAAGCAGCAAAAAGAAGCCGAGTAGTAGTGGAAACACCAACCGAACGACGTGAAGTCGTGCATTCACAGTCGGTGCGAGACAACAGCGGCATCTCCGCTGGCATGGTCGGCGTGCTCGTTGTGGTAGCAATCGCGTTGATAACAATGCTGGTCCTGTTTTGGATAAGCAGTCAGCCGGTAACTGACAACGCAAACATCGCGGCAACGCAGCCACCGCCGACAACTGTCGTGCAGCAACCTGCACCAGTGCAACAACCTCCGGTGATCATTCAACAACCAGCACCGGCAACGCAGCCAGCGCCGATCGTCGTAACACCGCCAGCCGGTGGAGCGACTGCGCCAACTGAAAGCGTGAACATGGATTCGACGATTCAGACGGCAGTCGACAAGAAGATCTCAGACGATCCTGAGATCTCGACACTCGGTATCACTGCTTCAGTGATCGATGGCAAAGCGACGTTGATCGGAACAGTAAAGACTGAAGCGCTGAAGACCCAGGTTGAACGATTGGTCAAATCGGTTAAGGGCGTGAAGGCAGTCGACAACCAGATCATCGTACTTGCCGAATAAATTTTAGACGCGGATTAACGCAGCGCTGCGTTAATCCGCGTCGATCTGCGTTCTAACGAAGTTTCAATCACCCACGCGCTGTGTTCGCAATTCAACACTAAACGTCTCTCTTGGTCATCCTCAAATACTTCCACCGACTCGATCGGTCCGCACTCAACATCCGTTGTCTCGAACGACTCTGCGTCAACACCTAACTCGGATAGCGCCATCACTTGCGGCACTAAACCCATCTCCAAATCGAGGTAGATGTTCCAAATGAATCCAATGTCGAGCAGCACATATGCTGTTTCGTCGTGGATGAAATGACCGAGTGGCGTCGCGCCAATCACGTGCGCGATGACGTGATCCTGATGCTTGTTTGTCTCTGCCGCCGTCCACGTCATATCTCAAATTCCATCAAACTCTTGGACTTCACTGCCGCCACCGCGGCGCAGATAAGTGAGCCGAGTCCGCCCACTACGACTGAAAGCGGTGCGCCGATCAATGCCGCCAGGGAGCCCGCCTCCAACTCGCCAAGCTGTGGACCACCCATAAAAAACATCATATTGATCGACGTCATGCGGCCGCGCAGATGGTTCGGCGTGACGAGCTGGCGGATCGTTTGTCGCAAGACTGTGCTGACCGTGTCAGCCGCGCCTGTCACCGCAAGCATCAATAACGAGAGCCAGTACACTGTGGAAACTCCAAACCCCGCTGTCGCGACGCCAAACACTGCTACAGATGCAACGACCAGTCTTCCCTGTTTTCGAAAACTCCCGATACGCGCCATCACGAGGGCCGTCAACACCGATCCGATCGCCGGAGCCGCGGCGAGAAATCCGTAGCCACGCGCGCCCACGTGCAGACGTTCCTGCGCGAAGATCGGCAACAACAATGTCGCTGACGCAAAGAATGTCGCGGCAAAATCGAGCGTCATCGTCTGCACGATAATCGGCGTCTGCCAAACGAATCGCAGCCCTTCCTTCAGCGCTCCCAAGCTCAACGCTTCTCGGCGTCCACGTTGCAAATCGGGTTTACCGCTAGTTCTCATTGCGATGACAGCTCCAATCACGGCGAGAAAAGAGAGTGCGTTAAGGCCGTAAATGATTGCCGGTCCCGTTTCCGCGAGTATGAAGCCCGCGATCGCCGGGCCGACGATAATGGCGATGTTGAAAACAATGATGCCGAGGCTGACTGCGTTGGGAAAGTCTTCCTCGGGCACGAGCGTGGGCATGAGTGCCTGGCGTGCTGGAGTGTCGAATGCCTGAGCCGCCGCACTTAATGCGCTGAGCATGTAGATGGGCCAAACGCTCTTGAGTCCCGAAAGAGTTGCGGCACTTAACAGCGCCGCCGTCAACAGCATCACGCTCTGCGTCACTATCATCGCTCGTTTTCGATCGAACGCGTCAGCAACAACTCCGCCGGCTAACGAGCAGACGATGATCGGCACACCTCGGAAGAGTCCGACGAGGCCGAGCGCGAATGCAGATTTCGTGAGGAGGTAGACGTGCCAGTTGATCGCGACGAACTGCATCTGCGAGCCAGTCACAGACACAATCTGGCCTAACCAAAGAAGCCGAAAATCGCGGTGACGTAAAGCAGCAAATGCAGAATTACTGGAAGAGATCACGTATCGCCGTACGACTCGTTCAACTTGCGGAAATGGTAGGCCATGGCGGCATGACGTAGCAACTCAGTCATGCGGTCGTGATGTTTGCGCGCCGCTTCGATGAAGAACCGCCAGAACTCGCGACGCTCGGCATCAAGCACGCCCAGCTTGAATGTGATGCGCAACAACGCCGTCAAGGCTTTGATACCGTGATACTGGTGCGCCTCGGGAAAATCCTGCGGCGTGCGCTGCAACGACTCGAGCGCGCGACGGTAATACTCGCGCGGTGTGTAAATCGTGCGCATTATTCGTTGATAACCCTTGATGAGGGTGTCGACGTCCATCTTCGGAATGAAATTGACGGTGGCGATCGTGTTGTTTCCGGTTGCATCGGACCCGAGCAGGCGGCCTTCGCGTTCGAGTCGCTTCCAGAGTTGCGTGTCAGGAAGCGCGTTGAGCATTCCCACCATAGCCATCGGAATCGCGCTTTCACGAATGAACTCGATCTGTCGTTCGAAGATATCTTCGGGATCGTTATCGAAGCCGACGATGAAACCCGCCATCACTTCCATGCCACGACTCTGAATCTTGCGAACGGAATCCAGCAGGTTGCCGCGGTTTTGCGACTTCTGCGCTTCCTTGAGACTCTCCTCGACAGGTGTCTCGATGCCGAGAAACACGCGGCGGAATCCGGCGTCTTTCATCGCCAATAACAAATCGTCATCATCCGCCAGGTTTACACTCGCTTCCGTCAACAACGAAAACGGAAACCCGTTCTTCTTTTGCCAGTCGATCAGATCAGGCATAAGCAAACGAACGTTTTTCTTGTTACCGATGAAGTTGTCGTCGACGATGAACAGCGGACCGCGCCAGCCGAGTTGTTTCAACGCATCAAACTCAGCCAGCATCTGCTGGTTACTCTTCGTGCGCGGCGAGCGGCCGTAAATCTCGATGATGTCGCAGAACTCACACGAGAACGGGCAGCCGCGCGAATATTGAACCGACATACAACTATATTTCTTGAGATCGATGAGACCGAAATCGGGAACCGGCGATAAGGATAACGGCGGGCGTTCCGGTGCTTTATAAGTGCGTTTCGCTTCGCCGCGCTCGTAGTCTTTGAAGAACTGCGGCAGCGTGGTTTCTGCTTCACCCTGGAAAATGTGATCCGCGTACGGAAGCTCCTCGATGGTGCTGGTGACGTATGGTCCACCCAGCACAATCAGCTTTCCTCGGTCTTTGCCGCGTTTCACCACCTCATGCAGCGACTCCTTTTGCGCCAGCATGCCGGTAATGAAGATCATGTCAGCCCAATCGATTTGCGAGTCTTTCAATTGCTCGACGTTCAAATCCACCAGCCGTCGCTGGCACGACTGTGGCAACAAACCGGAAACGGTCATAAGACTGAGCGGTGGAAAGACAGAGCGCTTGCCTTCGAAGGGCAGCGCATGGCGGAAACTCCAGTAGGTTTCCGGAAACTCCGGGTTCACAAGCAGGATCTTCATAGTGTTTGTATAAACGATTGTTCGCCGCGAAACCAATTCTGACGAGTAATAATTGTGTAAAACTAGAATTCTCGCAAGTGCGACCGGGAATAATGACTCCAGGTTGCCGGTCTTTTTGATGCTTTCCAGTCTGTGCAACGTCTGTGTTCTCTGTGTCTCGGTGGTGAGTTATTGGCGTAAATTCTTTAACCACCGAGACACAGAGAACACAGAGGCTGCACAGAGAAGAATTCAGATTAGGGCTACTTTTGCCCTTTTGCGCCTTTGCGGACGAAACGTTGTGCTATAGAATTCGCTACTTAACTCGCCTGAACTAACGAAAGGTAAAACGCATTATGAAGACCCAACTCTCGCGTGCACTCGCGACTACTCTGATCGTACTGTTCTCACTCTCGCCCGTATGGGCCACGTGCGGTGGCGGTGGCGGCGGCGGAACTGGCGGCGTCGGTGGCGGCAGCAAAGGAGCCGAAGGCCCTGACCCGGCCGTGTACATGGTGCCGTGGAAGATCTGGGAAGCTGCGAAAGCTCCTCATAAAGGATTGGTTCTTTACTGGTTTCCTGCCACCAACGATGAGCTCAAGAAGTCGAGCCTGCGGGCATCACGACTTCTCACGCTCTATTCTTCGCAATGCGTCACGATGACGGTAGCGGACGCCAAAACGCCCGAGCTACAACCAATCATTGGTGACTCAGCTTTGCCGGTGGCGATTCTGGCCACCGCGGACGGAGCTCCGATCAAGAAGATCGATAACACGGGCGGCAAGCTCAAGGTCGATGCGGTCGAGAAAGTCGTCGAAGCTGAGATGAAGCAGCGCGAGACGACACTCGATACGCAGTTGAAAGACGCTAAAGAAAAGATCAAAGCCGGCGATAAAGAGAATGCGATCGCGCTTCTGAAACCGATTGCCGAAGAGAAATGCCTATTTCCGAAGAAGGCAAAAGACGCCGCCGGTCAATTGAAGAAGCTGGGCGTTGGAGAAGTCGGTAGCATTCCCGCGACGCCGATCCTCGATCGTGTTCAGGGCGCGCGCATCGAAACCGTGTTGCGCCAGGGATTGCGAGCTGAAATTGCTGAGCGATACGTCACCGCACTGCGACTGTATCAGAGAGCGCACCAGATGGATCCGGCCGATCCGACTCCGCTGCGTTATCTCGGCGAGATCTATCGTCATCACACAGGCGAGTGGGACAAAGCGCGCCAGGCCTTCAACACGATTCTCAACATGCCTGCTGATTCTGTCGCGCGTGCCGTAGCGCTGCACGGGCTCGGCAAGATGACGATTCACGATGGTGAGTTTAAGAAGGGATTGTCGCTGATGGAACAGTCAGTGGCGGAGTTTCCGCTTGCACTCGCGTATCGCAATCTCGCCGTCTACTGGAACTCCGAAGGTGATCTCGTTCAGGGCACTGCTTACACGAAGAAAGCGCTCGCACTCGATCCGAAGGATCCATACAACCTCGTGTTTGCAGCAGTCTTCATGGCGGCTTCAGGCAATGGTGACGAAGCATTGAAGATCGCGCGAGAGAATCGCAATCTGCTGCCTGCGTCGTACAACCTTGCGGCGATCTTCGCGCAGACCGGTCATCGTCGTGAAGCACTTGCGTTGCTGCAACGACACTTCTTCCGGTACGAGCGTTACCACGCAGTTCGTGCGAAGGAGATGATGGAAGCGCGCGTCGATGCGGTGTTTGATTCGCTGCGACAGGATTCAGCGTTCCTCGCGCTTACGAGCGGAGCCGATGGCAAGCTCCAGATGCCGATGCGCAACATGACCGGGACGCAGAATCGTTAATGCTTAAGACTAGCCACGGATCTTCACGGGCTCGATCCGTTGTCAGCCGTGAAAATCCGTGGCGAGTAATCGCAGCTTCAGCAGTCGGCACCATGATCGAGTGGTACGACTTCTACATCTTTGGCAGTCTCGCCGTAACGATCGCACCGCTCTTCTATCCAGAAGGTAACAACACACTCGCGCTCATCGCTTACCTCTCGACGTTTGCCGTCGGGTTTGTAGTCCGTCCTTTTGGCGCACTGTTCTTCGGACGCATCGGCGATCTCGTCGGACGCAAGTACGCGTTTCTCGTGACGTTGCTGATCATGGGCGGCGCCACTGCCGCGATCGGTTTTCTGCCGACGTACGCGACGATCGGACTCGCAGCGCCGATTATTTTGTTGTTGATTCGTGTGCTTCAGGGACTTGCGCTTGGCGGTGAGTATGGTGGCGCGGCAGTTTATGTAGCGGAACACGTGCCTGATGAAAAGCGCGGCTTCTACACCAGTTTCATTCAAATCACGGCGACGCTGGGGCTATTCATGTCGCTGGCGGTCAGCATCATCGTGCAGAACTCGATGTCGCGCGAAGCGTTCAGCGCCTGGGGCTGGCGTGTGCCGTTTATCATTTCGATCTTTCTCGTCGCCGTCTCGCTGTACATTCGACTGCGCATGAAGGAGTCGCCGATCTTCAGTCAGATCAAGACTGCGGGTATGACGTCGGCCAAGCCGCTCGTCGACGCGTTTGCGCATTGGGACAACTTGAAACGAGTTTTGATCTCGCTATTCGGTGCGACTGCGGGTCAGGGCGTGGTTTGGTACACGGGGCAGTTCTACGCGCTCTTCTATCTGCAAACAGTGCTGAAGGTCAACGCACGCTCTTCGCAATACATCATCGCGATTGCGTTGCTGATGGCGATGCCGCTCTTCGTAGTGATGGGAGCGCTTTCGGATCGGATCGGGCGCAAGTGGATCATGATGGCGGGATGCCTGCTTGCGGCGGTGTCGTACATGCCGATTTACAGCGCGATGCAGTATGCGGCCGGCTCGAATGTCGTCACGGTAACGTCTCAGCCGCACCGGGTCACGGGCGCCATCAGTCTTATACCGCAAACGGAGGTTAACGGCGTTCTGCAGCCGGCGCGTGAAGTCCTGCCTTACACGGATTTTTCTTCCCTGATCAGTTCACCGATCGCATTGAAACTGATCCTGCTCGTATTTATTCAGGTCTTCTTCGTGACGATGGTCTACGGTCCAATCGCGGCGTATCTGGTCGAAGCATTTCCGGCAAAGATCAGGTACACATCGCTCTCACTGCCTTATCACATCGGCAACGGAGTCTTCGGTGGTCTACTGCCGGTAATCGGACTCTCAGTAGTGGCAAATACCGGCAACATCTACGCGGGCTTGTACTACCCAATCGTCGTCGCCAGCATAACCTTCATCGTCGGATCGTTACTGCTGAAAGAGACCAAGCACACACTCATCTGGGATGAGATCAATCCGCGTTAATCTGCGTTCATCAGCGGCTATAAACAACGCCGCTCTTCATCACAAACACGACCTTCTGCATATTCTCGATATCTTTCAACGGATCGCCGGAGACGGCGACGATGTCGGCCCACTTGCCGGCGCTTAAGGTCCCGAGATGTTTGTCCCAGCCGAGTAATTTCGCAGCGCTCGAGGTGCCGGCCACGATTGAGTCCATCGGACTCATCCCGCCCCACTGGACCATCAACACAAACTCGTGTGCGTTTGTGCCGTGTGGGATTACACCCGCATCTGTTCCGAGCGCGATGGGGACTTTGTTCGCCACCGCTATTTTGATCGCGTGGCGTGCGGCTGCGGCCGCAGCCAATGCCTTCTCAGCACGCAACCCCTTCAACACTCCTGACTTCGCCGCTCGCTCGACCGCCTCAGACGCTGATAACGTCGGCACGAGGAACGTACCGTGCTGCTTCATCATGCGTGCTCCCTCCTCGTCGAGAAAGGAGCCGTGCTCGATCGAGGAGACGCCAGCGCGCACGGCGATCTTGATACCTTCGGTGCCATGTGCGTGCGCAGCCACTTTCCGCTCCAGCTTGGTCGCCTCGTCGACCATCGCTTTCAATTCTTCAAACGTGTACTGCGTCGCACCAACGGCGTCGCCTTCCGACAACACGCCGCCCGTCGCGCATGTCTTGATCACGTCCGCGCCGTATTTGATCTGGTAGCGAACCGCCGCGCGGATTTGATCTGGACCATCAGCGACGCCCTCTTCGATTCCCGGATCGAACAGTCCTGGCCGAAAACCATTTTCATCGCAGTGGCCACCACGCATGCCGAGTGCGTGACCCGCGCTCATCATTCGTGGTCCAACTGTCCAACCTTCGTCGATGGCCTTTCGCAAAGCCATGTCGTCAAACTTTCCCTCCGCGCCGACGTTGCGCACGCTCGTAAAGCCCGCCATCAAAGTCGCGCGCGCATGCGCCACACTCAGGATCGCCGCAAACGATTCAAAATCTCTGACTGCCGCATTGTCACCGGCAGGATCACCCAACACGCGACCAATCAAGTGCGTGTGAGCATCGATGAAGCCCGGCATCAGAGTGACGTCGCCAAGATCGATCATCTTCGCGCCTGCTGGAACCGTTACGCTGCCTGCCGTGCCAACGGCCGTGATCGTGTTGTCAGTGACAACGACTACGGCGTTGTTTACCGGCGCCGCGCCACTGCCATCGATTAGCCGCGCTGCTTTCAGCACAACCACGCCTTTGCCAACCGGCGGCTCAGGCGTGATCCGTGTTGACGAAGTTTGGGCTATCGCTGACAAGCACAGCGAGTGGACCAGACACAATGCGACGCAGACGGGTTTGAAGTTTCTCAAAGTTGCTCTCCTCGGCTTTGCCTCAAAAGTCCGAAACTATTCTTGGATCGGGTCGGTACAGGGAGCGGTAGCGACCTGGTTATACCATGGAGTCAAGAAGCGCCAGGAAATATCGCATGGTGATCACTGACCAGGTCGCT
>Ga0207650_10000317_pt1 | contig 47243 bp, 33 predicted proteins | sample KBSS63metaG_FD_184325 | JGI IMG/M metagenome (GOLD analysis project Ga0207650, IMG submission 184325) | Switchgrass rhizosphere microbial communities from Kellogg Biological Station, Michigan, USA - KBS S6-3 metaG (SPAdes) (version 2) | ecosystem: Host-associated > Plants > Roots > Rhizosphere...
ACTCTTCCCATCACGGCGCAAAGGATTTCGGAATCATTGTTCCGGCGGAACTTCTCGCCGAACAAAAGCGCACCGAACGATTGTTTAGTGCAGTCATGGTTGCGATCGCTTCCATATCCTTGTTGGTCGGCGGCATCGGCATCATGAACATTATGCTGGCGAGCATCCTGGAACGGACGCGAGAAATCGGGTTACGCCGCGCGGTAGGCGCGCGCCAGGGTGACATCGTGCGCCAGTTCGTTACCGAAGCCGTCATGATCTCGTTTCTAGGCGGAATCCTCGGCATTACCTTTGGCTTTGCTATGTCTCGTGTGATCGCCTGGCTTGCAGGCTGGTCCACGATCGTGACCGTTTCCTCTATTCTGCTGGCGTTTGTAGTGTCTATCTCAGTTGGGCTGATTTTCGGTATCTATCCTGCTGTCAAGGCGGCGCGGCTCGACCCCGTCGAAGCAATACGTTACGAATGAGACGGCTCTCAGTATCGATCCGCACTGAAATCCATTCGCTTGTGGAGGTACTTCGTGAACGTTCTCTCTCTTTTCGTGGCGGCGGCGTTGGCAGTTGCGACTCTTCGATGTGATGGACAAGTGATCCGTGAACGAGAGACTTTCAGCGGCCTGACTAGTCCGCAAGTCGTCTCAGACACACTGCCGGGTCTTCAATACATGCGGGAACGAATTGCGGACGGCAAGCTCCGCCTTACTCTTCGGGATGCGATCGTGCTGACCCTGATGAACAACACGGGCGTTCGAATTCAGGAGCTGAGCGTGGAGACGGCAAAGTACGGCCTCCTCCAGGTGCACGCGCCGTTCGATCCACGAGTTACGGGAGGCTTCACTGCCCAACGCGCCACAGTACCGACGACCGACGAACTGAAAGGAGCGGAGACTCTGAACACGCTGGCTCAGACAACGACGTTGAGTTACATTCAGACTCTCGAGAGCGGAACAAATCTAATCATCGGTTTCAATGCATCAAAGCTCTCCACCAACAGCACGTTCAGTTTCTTGAACCCCTCTGTTAACACCGGGATCAACTTTGCGTTCGATCAACCCGTGCTACGAAACGGCTGGTGGTTTGCCAACCGAGCTCCGATCGTAATTGCACGCCACAACCTTAGAGCGACGCGGGCGACTTTTGAAGCGCAGGTGGCTGGCTCGATTCAGGTAGCCGTTACCCAATATTGGGACGTAATCCGGCAGCGCGGCCGTTTGGACGTCGCGCGGAAGTTGCAGGACGCCGCCGAAGTCACTTACCGCCGGGCCAAACGCTCGCTCGAACTTGGAGCACTCCCACCGCTCGAGATTTATCAATCCGAATCTCAAGTGGCATCCCGGCGCGTCCTAACCATTCAAGCCGAGTACGCATTGAAGGAGGCGGAGGACCAGTTCCGATTTGTACTAGGGGCCAACTCTGATCCATACTTCCGCGCACTGGATCTTGATCTCACCGAAAGCCCACACGTTCCGGAAGAGTTGCTTACTGTTGACGAGGCTTCAGCCTTGTCGCAAGCGATGTCGGGGCGCCCTGAACTCGAGGCCGCCCAGCAATCGCTTGCAGGCGATGAAGTCGGCATCAAGCTGGCACACAACCAACTACTCCCCGACTTGAGGATCGGCGGGAGCTACGCGAGCAACGGGGTTGGTGGGAATCTCTATGACACGACCACAGTCCCCCCACAATTGATTTCGAGAGGCGGGTTAGGCGACTCTTTCGGTCAGGTGTTTGGCTTCGGCTTTCCGACTTATGGGTTCACAGTGAGTCTGGATCTTCCGCTCCGCAAGAGGGGCGCGCAGGCAGAACTGGGCGATGCCCTCGTGGCACGGCGGCGCGATTTATACAATCGGCGGCAGTTGCAGGAGCAAATCACACTTGATGTGGCAAACGCCGTTCATCAGCTCGAGCAATCGAAGCTTGAGCTGGCCGCGAGCCGGTTGTCTTTGGACCTTGCGCAAAAGAACCTCAACGCCGAGCAACGCAAGTATGACCTCGGCGAAAAGCGAATCGACTTCGTTCTCAACGCCCAAACTGCTGTGGCCGAAGCGGAACTGAGCCTGGTCCAGGCCGAGATCGGATACCAAATTGCGCTCGTCGCCGTCGATCATGCGACGGGTAATCTGTTGGACTCCTACCGTGTTCAAATCGCGGAGCTAACTAAATAGTTCAATCGGAAGCACTTTCCTACGATGCAACTTCTTGCTGCCGTCCCCAGTATAGTCGTTGCAGTTGAAACCCAAGTAAGCGACATGGACAGCTGAGCCAGACGTACCCGCTATGAAGAAGTAGACACGTCGAGAGTCGAGCCAAAAGTGCAGCTTCAATAGTGCGTTTCACGGCAGCAATTTATACACGCGGCCTTGATATGCTCGTCTGTAAATTAGGAGAGGCGATTGGCAGGGCGCGGCCGGTTCCGAACAGGGCTTAGCCTTACCATCCAAAGCCGGACTGGGTCCCCTTAGTACCATACTGGGAGCCAGTTCTCCAACTATCGAAGATACTGTCCCGAATCTGGCCGTCCGCATCTGGGTTGAGAGAGGCAACAATGTCCCGATACGTGCGTCGAGGATTGCAGCTGATTCTGATCGTAGTATTTAGTTTGCTTACGGTGACCTGTTCGTCGACCGGTCGCCAGATAACAAACGCGTCGCCCGCGGGTATTGAGGACAAAACATTCCGACTTGTGCCAGCATACATCGTGTCGGTAAACGTGCCTTGTGATGCGGCTGAGAAGGTCATGAAAACTGTTACGGATTCCGTTCCCCTGAGATACGGAAGCTACGATCATGTGGCATTTCGTTCGGCGACGGGAGTAGAGCAATTCCGTCCCCTGCGGGGCTCACGAGTCGGTGAGCAGCAGGGGCTGTCGGAAGTGCCTACGTATCGCATTACCTTCGCTATCCCTGAAGACGACAATACCTTACACAAGGTTGTCGCTGCCGTTCGAGACGCCCATCCATATGAAGAGCCTGTTCTTCACGTCGAAGCGGGATGGATAAGCCAAGCCAATCATGGCGGCGAGGAGTCGAATCCAAATCGGTGGTGGAACAATCCGAAAAGGTCTTCAGACAGGGGAGCGGCCCCTCAGTAGAAAATGAGAGACTGCTGCGTGGTTGTTGTAGTTACCCGATTACACCAACTACGGGCACCCACGGGTTCACTGGCTCATTCGGTTGGCAAAGTTCTCTCGCTCAGAACTCCAAACGCAGACCAAACTGTCCTACCCGGTTGCCGCCGGCGTCGCCGGTGCGCGCTTGTTGAACTTGTCCGAAAGTCCCCTCACTCAGATTGTTGCGCGGGTCATCGAAGTTTATGTGGTTGGGGAGATTGGTAAAGCTGCATTCAAACTTGAATCGAACCCTCTCTGTGATCTGGAAGTCTTTGGAGAGCCCCAAAGATAAGTTAAAGGTGCCGGGGCCAACCAGCGAACCCACGGCGGCGTTGCCAAAGCGGCCAGCTCGAGGTAACGCTTCATCGCCGTTGAAAGTCGGACAATCAAGCGTGAGGCCATTAAGGTCTTCTCCAGCGGGTCGGCCCGGGCAGCCGTACAAGTTGACATTCCAGAACTGCTCGCGAGTGTGATTGATGTCGTTGGGATTACCCGCCGAGTCGGGCCGGTTGAAGCCAAAGTTGGAGTTGCCGGTTGAATCAAATTGAAGGAAGGGAGTGTCGTAAGGGCCAGATTGCCAGAGCAGAATCATGCTCAGCCGCCAGCCGCCAGCGATCGCATTCACGGCTCCGTTGGCGTCGCCGAGGAAGCGGCGTCCCTTTCCGATAGGAAGATCCTGCACCATGGTCGTGATCCAACGGTGTTTTCGAGTGCCACCGGTGTTGCCGTAGTCGGCGTGCATGTCATACAGGTTCATTTTGTCGCCTGTAATTTCCCCGGAAAAATCGGAGCGAGGCCATGATTCGACGTCAGTGAGGTTCTTCGCCCAGGTCCAGGTCGATTGCAGGGTAAGCCCGTGAGAATACTTGTGGATCAATTCCGTTTGCATGGATTGATAGCTGCTGATGGCTCCGCCGGCGCGGATCCTGACTTTATTCCACAGTGGAAACGGAGCGGGGTTGGGATTGGACTCGTCATAAGGTGCGGTGGTGGGAAGCGGCTGATTAAGATTCGGGCTCCAGGTGAGCTGATTCGCGCGGTTGGCAATGTAGGACACACGCAGCGCTGTATTTCTAAAAAGTTCTCGTTCGACTGACAAATTCCACTGGATGCTGTACGGGTCTTTTTTGTCGCGTTGATTTGCCGTGAAAAATGATTGTGAACCAACGAAGGCGTTCGTGGCGTTATTCAGCACATCGGGAAACCGGAAGAAGCCCGGATCTCCGACCCCAGTATTTGAAAAATTTCCCTGGAAGCCGTCGTGGATACCAGCAACCGAGTTAAATACCGCGCCTAAGGTCACAACCTCGTAGATGCCGATACCGCCCCGAACGACCGTCTTGTTGTCCGCAAAGGGCCGATAGGCAAAACCGAAGCGTGGAGAAAAGTGCGTGTACACGTTGCGCAATTGCTTTGGCCACCCCGCCTGCTCCGAAGTCAGGAAGGGCGTGCAGGGAATGCTGGGGTCAGGTCCAGCATAGCCAGGGATCTGGTTGGGTGAGTCGCACGCATTGACGGCCTGCGCCCACAGCGGTTGGGTTGCCGCGAGGGACCTGGGATCGGCAGAAATGATCACCTGCCCCGTGCCCGGAACGCTGGGATCGAAATTGGTGAGATTAATAGGGTCGTAGAGTGGCGGTATCCTGGTAATTCTTAATCCGGCATCCACTGTAAGTTTTTGAGTGACCCTGAATGTGTCCGCCACGTACGCGTAATAGTGAGTAGTTGTACCGTCGATGTTCCTCGGTGGGGTGTGGGTAACGTAGGTGTAATAGGGAACTCCCAGCAGGAAATCGGCAAAGCCGCTAGCTTTCTCCTGCGATTCACCTGTGTACTGGCCATTAAAGAAAAAGTCTCCGTAGTCGTCGGCTGCTGACGAGCCGGAGTACCAAGCTGTGATCAGGTGGAGCCTGCGTATGTCGAAACCAAACTTCATCGTGTGCTTTCCCTTAGTCCAAGTGAGGTTGTCGCTAATCTGGATGTTTTGGGAGCGCTCTGGATTCGGCCGCGTGTGAACAACGCTGTCGAGGTTGCTTCTTGGTTCGAAGACGAAATCGGGAAAACCCCCAGGCGGGAAAGGTCCCAGTTGCGTTGGATTCAAGCCCATTTGCTCCATGAATGCCGGCCCATCGATCGGAAAGCTTCCGCCATTCTGTCTGCGGCTGATCCCTCCTCGCAGCTCATTGATCAGGTTTGGTGTGATGACATAGTTATGCGCAAGCACGATCTGGTTGTCGTGTTCGAAGTCTGTTTCTGCGGGAAGGATCAGGGCAGACGGGTTGACCGATCTGCCATTTTTGTAAGTCCAACGGCCAAAAACATTCTGTTTGCTGTTGATGGTGTGGTCAATGCGAATATCGAACTGATCGGAAAGGATGGGATTGGGCGTGTTTTCCGCCCAGTTTTGGGGTCCAGAGTTGTCGACGCCCCCCTGGTTTGGCAAAGGATAATACTGAAGAATCAGGGGCACTCTCGAATCAAACCGATCGGCAGGAATAATGTTGCCTGCAAAGGGCGTTCCGTCCAGATCGTGAAGTTGAACCGAGAAAGCTGAAAAATCTCCATTCCGCATAGCCTGGGTTGGTACCGTCCCTGTGCGAAGCGTTGAAGTCCGGTACCGCATTCCCTCGTAATCGCCAAAGAAGAAGGTGCGCTTCCCAAAAAGAGGTCCGCCGAGGGAACCCCCAAACGTGTTAGCGCTTTTGGCAGCTTTACCCACTGTGAAAATGGAAAATTGTTTGGCGTCCAGGGCCGCATTCTGCAGATACTCAAACGCCGATCCATGAAACACATTCGTGCCCGACTTGCTCGTGGTCGTAATGTCGGCCGGGTTGCCGTATTCTGCGCCGCTGCCCGACCCTTGCACCTTCATTTCTGCAATGCTCTCCGCAGAAGGAAACATTTCGCGTTGTGGACCGGAGTTGCGAATATCGGTTGTGCTAATTCCATCAAGCGAATATTCGACTTGATTGATACCGGAACCCTGAACGGAGATGGCACCACCTTTGTCGCCCGTGACGCCGGGGAGATAAGCCAACAAGCCATAAGGACTGGTGCTACCCCTTCCTCGATAGTTGGCGGGCAGGTTCAACACCTCGGTGCTTCCAATGCTCGCCGAGATGGTTTGCGTTTCGGTGTTCACCAGTTCTGCATTTGCTTCCACTGTAACTTTTTCCTGCGTTTGACCCATCGTCAGGCTAAAGTCTTCGCGCACAATCTGGCGGGCGTCCAGGTGGATGTCCGTCAGCGCCGCTTCCTTGAATCCCTGGGCCTTGACCGTCACCGTGTAAATTCCGGCCTTCATGTTTTCCGCTCGAAAGTTTCCCTGCGCGTCGGTCTTCACGTCACGCGAACTGTTCTCGCCTTGGTTGGTGATGGTGACAGTGACGCCTGGCATCACGGCGCCGGAGGGATCGGTGACGGTGCCCAGTATTGTTCCGAAGATGGTCTGCGCCAACAATGGAATTGCCAAAAAGAAAGCGCACGCGGCAAAGCTCAGTGCGATGACGAAAGGCTTAGTTCGCATTGGGAAGTCCCCTGTTTCTAAATTGTCGAAAACTCTTCCGCTGCACCGCGGGTGCGGGAAAGCCAAGGCCGGCTTCTAGAAATTGCGGGAACAATATTGCACAACTGGTTAGCCGTCAAGACGAAAAGGCGGTTCCTGCCCATTCGTGGGGGTAGGTGTAAACTGACGGTCTTTCCGCAGATGCGCCAAATTGACCGATATTCGGCGACGGCGTGGGCCTCACAACCAGTCTCCACCGCCGCCCTTTGGCGAATTGTGCGCCATGTTTTGCCCCTGATACTGCTGGCAGAGTCCGGCTGGACGGCGGCTTCTCAAAATCCCAAGACCGCGGTCCCGCGACATCCGAATATCGTCCTTATTACGCTGGACACGACCCGTGCCGATCGCATGGGTTTCCTGGGGTCGGACCGGGGGCTCACGCCGAATCTAGACTCATTGGCCCGCCAAGCAGTTGTCTTCTCTCGCGCATACTCCCAAGTGCCACTGACCACGCCGTCGCATGCCGTCGTCCTAACCGGAACGTACCCCCAGTTCAATCACTTGAATTACATGGGCGACGTACTAGGCCAGGTCCTCCCATACCTGCCTGACATCTTGCACAAGAATGGGTATAGGACTGCGGCGTTCGTGGGAGCCTTGGTGCTTGAACCAAAGAGATTGGCGCCAGGCTTCGAACGCGGTTTTGACATTTACGACGCAGGATTTCATCGGCGAGGCCCAAAGGAAGATCGTTACCGCAGTCTGGAGAGGCGTGGTCAGGAAGTCGTAAAACGCGCTCTGGCTTGGCTAAGCAAGCGCCCGGCTGGACCCTTCTTTCTCTGGGTACATCTCTACGATCCGCACGATCCGTACACTCCTCCTGAACCATACAAGACACGCTACCGTTCCGAGCCTTACGACGGAGAGATCGCGTACACGGATTCTGCGGTCGCCAAGCTAATCGCTGGATTGCGCTCGGGCGGCGTCTTCGACGACTCTGTGATTGTTGTCACTGCCGACCACGGAGAATCATTCGGGGAACATGGCGAGAAACATCACGGGATCTTTCTCTACGATGAGACGATTCACGTTCCGCTGCTGTTCAAGGTTCCCAAGCAACACCCCACAACAATTTCCACTCGGGTTGGGCTGGTTGATATAGCGCCCACCATCCTCCAGGTCGCTCAACTGCCGGTTTCCTCTGCCATGCAGGGTGAGTCCCTCTGGAGCTTAATGAGATCGTCCCAAAAGCCAGACACCGGCCCAGCCAGCGATTCGGCTCTGCCGCGTAGCGTTTACTCTGAGAGCAGCTATGGCCACCTTTCCTTTGGCTGGAGCAAATTGCAGGCATGGCGGACTCCGAAGTACCTATACATTGAAGCTCCAGACCGCGAGTTGTATGACCAGTCAGCGGACCCACTTGCGTTACACAACGTGGTCTCCGATTCGAAGGCGATCGCCGACACTGCTGCAGCTCAGGTCGCCGAGTTCTATCGCCAAACGAAAGGAGGCGCTCCAGAAAGACGGCAGCTAGATATGGAGCAATCGGAGAGTCTGCGTGCGCTCGGTTACGTAAGCTCGTCTTCTGGGACCGCGAGGGGCGAGGACACTGAGGGAGGTGAAGATCCAAAACAAAAAATTGCCATCGCGAATCTTCTATATGAGGCGTTAGTCGACATGGAGCAGGAGCAGTATCAACAGGCGGTCCCAATCTTGATGCAGGTGCTCAAGGGAGAGCCCAATACGCCCATCGCTCTTCTACAACTCGGCCGGGCTTATATGTTGCTGAAGGAATATCCAAAGGCGGTAGCGCCCCTACAGAATCTGGTTGAAAAGAAACCCGACGATGCTTTCGCTCGCTACGAATTAGGATGCGCTTTGGTGAAGATCGGTCAATGGGACGACGCGCTGCCTCACTTTGAAGCAGCCGTCTCAGAAATGACCGGCTCAGCGATCATGCACTTTTATCTCGCGCTGGTGTACCAGCGCACGTCTCGTTCCTCCGATGCAGAAGCGGAATTCCGCTCTGCCCTCAAGCTCGAGCCCAACCACTTTCCTGCCAATCTTCTGCTGGGAAGATTGTTTGTGGCACAGCATAAGGCGGTCGATGCGCTGCCGTACCTCCGCCGAGCCACGAAACTTCGGCCCGATGCCATCGACGCGCATCGTTTTCTCGGCGACGCATACGAACAGCTGGGCCAGGCGGCCAACGCGCGGCGCGAGATCGCGGAAGCGGACCGATTGGCGTCACTCGGAGCGTCGAGGCTCGGAACTCCGACAGAAGAACGCTGAGCATCGTGTGCAAGAAAGGAAAAATTACCCGAGGTGCATCCAGGCACTTACGACTTGATCGCAAGCAGTTATTCTCTATTCATGCAAGTGCACGCAAAACGGGGTTCATCACTGCCCTGGTTGGTGGTGAAACAATCACAATCACGACTCGAATGCGACTCGGTGGAGATCTATGATTCACGCCTGCCGTTACATCTGGTCAGACGATCAAGGACAGAATATGGTGGAATACGCGCTAATCTTAGCCATGATTCTGGTATTGGTCATCGGGAGTCTCCGTTTAATCGCCAACAACTTCTTGCGATGAGAGGCTTGTGTCTACCACTCGCGGTAGCGGGAACCGTCCAGACCGGTGTCTTGCGAGGTGGTGTATACGTCCCACACGCTTTTCCCGTCCCATGAGTCCGACTCGGGGTCGTCTTCCATCGAATGCATGCCCCATTCTGCTTTGCCGGTCATAGGATCGATTGGGATCGCTCTAAGGAAACGAACCTTCTTACCATTAACATCCACGCCTTTCACGAGCGTTTCCAGGTCGGTGGGATACCCGTTGGTGTCAGCCTTATTAAAAGCGCCTCGGTCCGCGGCGTCTTTATAGCGGTCGATGGCATCCCGCATGTCACGAAGGGCTGCTTTGAGTTGACGCTCCTTCTCGCGACGCACCGCTAAGCGAGCCGCTGGAAGGATGAGGCCGGTAAGAATCACCAGAATCGTCGCTGCCACGACGAGCTCGATGATCGTAAACCCCAAAGCTGCCGGCCGCGGCGATCGTTTCCAGGGTTGGAGGCCCCACGAACGACTAACCCTGTCTTTTCCTACGGGCATGACTCTATTCTACTGCTTCAAGTCAACCAAGAAGACAGTACGCAGGCGCCTTGGGAAGTGGCGCCTGCGAGTCTCGGTTGCATCTCGAACGGATCTCCTCAAACAGCGTTCCTTTTAGTGATGGGACGCGTGTTCGAAGTCCGCGTCAGTCGATGCCGGAGCAGAACTTGACACGGTGATTCTCATCCATGGATGGATGCAGCATTGATAGCGGACCGGCCCTTCGCTTGAGCTGAATTTAGTGGCACTCGCTCCTGGCGCAATGAAGAGATTTTCGGGCGATCGCGGCTGGGGAACAAGATTGCCATTCACCATTTTTGCGCATTCCGGAGCAGGCTTTGGATTGCCAGTGGCCTGATTCAAAAAGTCAACAAATCCTCCACCGAAGTGCTCGACTCGGGTGAATGTGTGGAGTTCTCCGCCGAGGTTTGTAATCTTCATGCGGGTGCCGGGTGCGACCCTGGTTGACAGTGGCGCGAAGCGCCATGCGCCGACAGACTTGTCAGTCGTCGCTTCAGCAACGAAGCCGGAAAACGTGATGGCTCCAGTCGAGGTGTCCCGCACACAAGACCCATCTCCGATCGCGGCGTTGAATGTCGCCGGATCACAGTAGTCGCGGATGTTGATGTTGAGTCGGTTCGTTGGAGCGCCCTGTGCATACACAAGCGTGGCGGCGCTGAGACACACGATCAAGAGCAAAAACGAATACTTCTTCATTGCTTCCTCCCTAACTGAGTTGCCAGGTCTTCGAGGGCTACCGGCGTGCTTATCACAAAACGCTTCGCCAAGTGCATCGAGGGTAGAGAGATAGGTGTCTTCGTCGTGTCACAAGAATGTCAAGAACTTGCAACATATGCGTGACAACCAAGGTGGTTTGGCGGCTAGGGAATTCCCACCAGATGAATACAGCAATTCACTGATCGTCGATTTTGGTTGCTATCCCTAGCATTGGTGACGAGCCGAGCTTAGTCAAAAGGCGAAGCCACTAGTCAGCCGGTCCGTACCGTTCCCGGAAAAATCTTCGGTTGAATCTGGAGGACAGAATGAAAGCGAATCTTTGGAAGTCGCTGTTGTTGGTGCCGGCCCTGTTGATGGCAGTGGCGTGCACAAAAGCTCCGAGTACCTCATACAAAGATGTTGTCAAGAAAGCGCTAGAGCAATCCGAATTGCAGGACGTAACTGTCAGCGAAGACCGCGACCGCAACACCATCACTCTCGGTGGGACGGTTCACTCGGACGACGCGAAGCGCCAGGCCGGTGAGGTCGCAAAGTCGGTTGCCGGCGAACGAATCGTGGCCAATGAAGTCAGTATTCAGCCGGTAGGGGTGGAGTCGGAGGCGAAAGCGATTTCGTCGAATCTTGATGATGGAATCGAGAAGAATTATAAGGCGGAGCTGATTGCATCCAGGCTCGACAAAGAAAGCATCGACTTTAAAGCGAAAAATGGCGTCTTGACTCTCACGGGCAATGTGAAGAGTGCCACGCAGCGCAAAGAGGCTGAAAAGCTGGCCAGTGCGGTTCCGAACGTTCTTCAGGTTGTAAATCAGATTGACGTCAAACGGTAGTCCTTGTTTCTCCGCGCGGCGCGGAGTGGTCGTCTTCGCGTCGCACATTCACAGCGCAGTGCAAAGCAGGTAATTGGGGAGGATTCAGGTGAATCAACCAATCTCGGCACATCGTAGAAATGAAAGGAAGTTGATTACCCGCGCGCTTCGCGGTGATTCCGACGCACTGCAGACGCTGATCGAAAAAAACCACAAGCAGGTTTATGCCTTGTGTCTTCGTATGACGCGCAGCGTTCCTGATGCTGAAGATCTTACGCAGGACGCGTTCGTTCACGTGTTAAGCAAGCTGAAAACGTTTCGGGGGAAATCGGCGTTGTCGACGTGGATTTATCGAATCGCTACCAATACGACGTTGATGCATTTTCGCAAGAAACAGCGCTACAGCATGCCCATTGACCGTCCTCGTGATGGATCAAGAGATAACGACGGCAACGACATGCCAATCGAGGTTTCGCAAGTCGATCGTCAGCTCAAAGCAACTGTGAATCGTTTAGCGCTGACTCGTGCGTTGGATGAGTTGCCGGCGGGATGCCGTAATATCCTGGTGATGCATGACATCGAAGGATATGCGCATCGCGAAATCGCGCGCTCTCTTCGCTGCGCCACAGGGACTTCGAAATCGCAGCTTCACAAGGCGAGACGAAAGATGAGAGAGGCCTTGAAGCCGAGACGGCGTGGCGTGTCCCGGCTCAATCCTCAGATGTTATCGTCGCAGCCCGCAGCGTAGTTTCGCAGGCCCGGGTGGAATCCCGGCCAACATGACTGTTGGACAAAGAGCGCCCCGAGGGAAGTCTCAGCCGGGCGCTCTTCGGAACAGGTCCGCCCCCCTCAATACAAAGCGCGGATCGTTCGATTCGCCGAGAATACAACGGGTATCCCAGCACGACAATAGGCTTTGCAATCAGACCTAACTCGGGGTCACCTGATTTAAGGCTGGCTTGTCATCACGCCTTCGCGGAGGGCGGCTTCCAGTTGAGCGGCTGTCGCATTTTGGCCCCAGTACTGGGACACGGTTCCCTCCGGAGCGACCAAGACGATGTTTATTGAATGGACGATCTGTTCATTGTCCTCGAAATACTCAAGTCCAAACGAATCCGCAAGTTTCCGCAAGTTTGATGGCGAAGTAAACGCGAACTCCCACTGCGAAAAGTGAGTTGGATCGTTATCCAGGTATGACAATCCGTACTTTCTCAGCATGGCAGCAGTATCATTTTTGGGGTCGATGCTGATGCTAAGCAAATGGGCTTTGTCGCGAACCGCGGGGGTCTTAGCAAGATTTTCGCGTATGGTTGAGAACTGGTTACTCAGTCTGGGGCAGAACTCCGGCAACGGGCAGCGCGTGTAGATAAAATTGATCAACAAAGCTTTACCCGTGAAATCCTTGAACCGGATGGTTCGTCCATCTTGGTTGGTCAAAGGAACATCCGGGACCGGGGACCCCGGTACGAGTGCATTGGGCCGTGCCAAGGCTTGTGCCACTTTTCTGCCCGAGCTGTCGATTACGCGAACTTGCTCCAACCAGTATTCTTTGCCATTGCCGCTCACGACCACTGTGGCGGTGATCTTGTCGCCAGGCTCTACGTCTAACGAGCCAGCCCCTTTGACCTTGTAGGGCATCGCCATGGCCGACATGAAGCCGGGAATGTCCTCGTGATCAACAGTGATCTCATTAACGTCCTGATTCTTCAACAACACTTTGCCGCGCAGATCGTATCGCGTGGGCTTCGCTTGGCAACCCGCCAGACTAAGCACAAAAAGAAAAAGGGTAAGGAGTGTAATGGAAATGTTTGCAGGCTGTCGCATACATAGAGAACTGCTGAGCGTTTCAACGGATTCTGTTGTGAAAAACATACAGATTCGGTCCAGTCATTTGAAACGGCAACTCTAAAACCTAGAGAAGAGCGACTACAAGTCCGGTGAAAGTAAGCAGCGAGACCAAAGAGTACGCGAGTGCAGTTCGCGAAGGAGTCGAGGCGAGCAAATAGGCACTTCCGCCATAGATGATTAGGTTTAAGTCACTTAGGTTTAGGGTTCCTGGCACCCGGCCAGCCAACATCACCGTGGCGAGAACCAGGCATAGCAGGAAGTACAGAAGATCTGTTGTGCTCGCCGATTTTTGAATGAGCCGGGATAAGAGCGTCCCGATGCAAAAGTAGAATGATGGCGCGAGTTGTCGCATCAGACTCGCGGGCGTGTTTAAAGTGATAGGATCTTTGGCAACAAACAGCGACATTTTGTGCCCCAGAGCGGCAACGCCAGAGTGGTTGGTTAACCTGCTGAGGGTTAGGATCACGACAAGGCAGAGCAGGCTTGGGGTCAGAACGAGTGTTGCCGTGGACAACAACGGGCGCCGAGTTTCCATGAATGCTAGTGTGCACAGCACTGCACAACAGCCGAACACCACGGGTCGCGCCAGCAGTCCGCAAGGTAATAGTAGGGCGGCCGTTGCGAGCGGTTGCAATCCCCGATCGGACGCTCGCCATTCCATGATCCAGAGAAAACCATAAACAAACACGCCGTTGACGATCGCGTCGGTTCCGATTGCAATCGAAGCGCCGGATTTCGAGAGGACCACAATCAACTGACCAGCGACAACCGTTGCTGTTAGTGTTGCCCATACAAACGAAGTTGCCCGCGATAAGTGAACATTCCAGACAGCGCACAGGATAAATACCAAAACACTGGTTGTGATGGCGCCGGGCACGGCTGCGGGTCGCCAAGCCAATGCTAAGCAGATCGGCAACGTCGCGAAGAGAAACAGGGACGTCAGCTCCGCGTTGGCGAAACTATGCAACGGATGAGGTCGCACGTAGTACCTCGGTACGCGTGTACGCGCTAACGCCATGAACAGTTTTCTCCCAGTAGAAGGGCCGGGTGATCAGTTGCCAAAGAGCGCGATAAGCCGCAACGGACTGCAAAAGCCAATAAAAAGGCACCGTCAACGCATAGGGCAAAAGTCGAAGACGACCACTCTTACCTACCGCGAGCATGGAGAGATACATAAGCAAACTGTTTCCAACTACCAGATTGATGGTGCTGATGGCCAACACGGGGCCCGGGAACAAGGGATGCAAGGCGAATGTTTGGGTGACGAGCCAGACCATGAATGCTCCTAAGAGGAATGGATACGCTAATCCGGAAACGATAGTCCCCCCGATGAATAGCTGGAAAGATGCGACTCCTTTCCAGCCAACCTGTTTTGTTAGCTCGCGCGGCCTGCGCATATTTACTAGCCAGGTTTGCATGTAGCCCTTGATCCAGCGCGAACGCTGACGGATCCAGCTTCCGAAATGTGCGTTCGCTTCTTCGAGTGTGACGGAGTTGACTACGCTAACGTTGTAGCCTAGCGCCGCGAAGCGCAGACCGAGGTCCGCGTCTTCGGTGACGTTGTAGGGATCCCACGCACCCACCTCTCGCAACTTTTCAATGTCGAAATGGTTGGAAGTCCCGCCCAAAGGGATTGGTACCTGAAGACGATCGAGCGCAGGAAGGAACATGTCAAACCACAGTGAGTATTCGAGCGTGAAGAGGCGGGTGAGCCAATTTTCTTCAGCATTGAAGTAGTTCAACCGCGCCTGAATGCAGGCGGTATGCTCTCCGAGTTTGCGGAACGCCACGATCGCTTTTTTCAGTTGGTCTGGATCGGGCTTGTCTTCCGCGTCGTAAATGGTCAAGTAACGTCCTCGGGCAAATCGGAGAGCGTAGTTGCATGCTTTCGGCTTCGTCTTGGGAAGAGAATTGGGAACTCGAATAATCTCGAAGATGGAGGCCAGTCCAAGAGCCTTGGCGGCATTGATTGTTTCGAGATCGTCCTCTTCCAGGACCAGCTTGATGTCGAGCTTGGATCTCGGGTAGTCCAAACGCTTCAAAGCGGCCGCAAGGATTGGAAGCACCGTCGGCTCTTTATAGAGCGGGACGAGGATGGAATAGGTAGGCAAATCCGCGTCGGCCAGTGCGCCAACTTCTTCCCTTGAAACCGACAATCCAATCTGATCAGCGCAGCTCATCCAGCAGAGCATGGTGCGAAATAGAAATGACACCAGCATCCAGACGTTCACAGCAGAGCTGAGAGCAATCAGCAACACCAGTGGCGCAAACCAGAGCCACGCTCCTAAAATCAAAACGCCGATTCCGGCTGAATATTTCTGCGCGGTGGTAAGTACTTGACGCGCTGAATATTGCGGAGTCGTTTCAGCGAGCTGGGATGTGGCATCTCGACTGAGGTGTTCGCCTGCGATCCGCTGAAGTTCCCACGCGATGTCGAGTTGGGACGTGACGACAAAACGCACGTCATCGCGCCTTTCAAACCTTTGAGTAAGTTCTGTCGAACCAGGGTCCGCTGTGGCCAACAAGAGAATGCCATTTTGCAATCGCCATGGGAGGTAGAGGTGCTGCGCATAATGCGTGCACTCATGAAGGTCGAATAGCGTTTCGTCCGCCGGTTGTTCGATAAGGTTCACGAACGCAAGTCCAAAGTGCCGCGCTAGCACCTGATGAAAGTCGAGTGCTCGCATCCAACCGAGAGCGAGCACGATGTCTCCCAAGCGCGATCCCCAAATTGGCTGCAACGTGAGCGCATAGTCCAGCTGCGTTTTCGTAATCCATCCATCTCGTACCAGAAGCTGCCCAATCAGCGTTGATTGCGGTGCGGGAGAGAATTGCTGATGATCGGGAGGAGAGGCTCGTTGCGGGCGAGTTGCGGGTCCGGAACTCATGCCTCCTCCTAAAATCTTTGCCACAGCGCAAACATGGGCGCTAGTCCGCGACCCGTATTGCGACCGGAAAATGCACTGTTGGCGCCGAACTGCACTAGGGTGTTGCGGGACAATCGATATACGACCGAGGGCTGGTACTTATACAGGTCAAAATCCGATTGAGAATTCGGGTTTGAAATCATGGGAAGCGGCATCCCGTTGCGCAGGCTCTTGATCGCGAAAAACTGTGCCATCACCGTGAGGCGGCGACTCAGGTCGGCTCCCCCTACTGCCTCCGCTCGTGCCTGATCCGCGGGTGCCCCATTGCGATAGCGATAAGCACCTTCGACGGCCCAGAATGCATGATGCTTGAGGAGGGTTGCGTTACGACCGGCCATCATCCGCCCCTCAATGTCTTCCTGATGGTTTCCTGGAGCGGGTAGGCGCGTGTCAGGGTAAGCAGGAAACATCACCGCCAGTTGGCCTGACAACGCCCATTTGGATTCAAGCGAGTTGAGCCGACGCTTGATACCGATCTCAATGTCTCCCAACCCTGCACTGCGAGATTTGCTTTGGCTGGATGCATATCGGAGGAAAGGAACATTTGCGTTGACCACAAGCGTATTTCGCCGGCTCATTCCGTACTCAAGAAAGGGATTCAACATGAGTTGGCGGAAGGATGCGTTATCCGCGAATCGCGTTGAGCCGCCTCGATCGTCGAAGTTCCGTGAGGTCTGAAAAAATGATGCGGTAAGGATGATCTGCCCATGCCCAGCATCCTGAGTCCACGCCCCCGCATACAGTGACGTAGGCCCAAGAAGCGAAACGATCAAGACGGCTAAAAGTAGACTCGCGATCGCGCGCATTGCCATACACCCTTGGTATTTCTTCGACAGGGCTGGGCTTGAGGATGAGTCCAGGGCGGTTACCGATGGTGCATGAGCTGATGCCGCCCCAGCGGCTTGCGCTCATCCCGCAACGCGTGCCGTGGCTTCAATCGAGAATTCCGGCAATCTCCGTTCGGGGCAACACCGTCCACGGCGGGGGAAGAACCTTCATTTCTGCTTGTTTACCATTAATTTGCAACGCCCTTACAATTTCGTGACAAGTGCTCCGCCCCCTGGGGAGAACATGAATGCAATCGCGCGTACCGGCTGACACACGGTGCGACGCCAATGCCGAGCGGCGCCTTCCAACGGAGGCGCCGTTTTAGTCTCGAATCGCGCTAGTTTTGGGAGGGGCTTTTCTTTCACGAGGGCTCGGCGGACAATAGACAGCTACGGAAAGTAGAGGGTATGGATCGTATTCTGGTCGTTGAGGATGATCGAGCGGTACATCGGGCTCTAAAGCGATTATTTGAGCCAGAGGGCTACGTCGTGCAGGCAGCCTTGGACGGACCATCGGGGGTCGAGTCTTTTCGCACAACTCCACCCTCTGCGGTTGTTCTTGATATGCGTTTGCCGGGCATGACTGGTAGGGACGTTTGTAGAGAGATGAAACAGATTGCGGTGTCCGTGCCGGTCATCATTCTGAGCGCTGCGTCGGACGTCATGGACAAGGTGCTGCTTTTTGAGTTGGGCGCAGACGACTACGTGACAAAGCCATTCAGTCCAAAAGAATTGTTGGCGCGCGTTCGTGCTGCGATTCGCCGCTCTGCCCGCCCAGTGACGGGTGACAGCATGGCTTTTGATGGTGTCGCGGTGGATTTCTCAAAAATGCAAGTGACGCGACAAGGACAAGCGGTCGCGTTGACTCCGCAAGAATTCAAGATCCTGAAGTTCATGGCTCAGACGCCTGAACGTGTAATTTCGCGCGAAGAACTCTTGAATGAAGTGTGGGGATATCAGAGCTATCCCACAACGCGAACCGTTGACAATCACATTCTAAAACTGAGACAAAAACTTGAAACCGATCCAGCCAACCCTGTTCACTTTCGCACGGTTCACGGAGCGGGTTACAAATTTGTACCCTAACGGATTCCGGCAACGTAGAAAGACAGGAGCGCAGTGGGAATAGTGAAGTTTCGGTTACGCACCAAATTCCTGTTTTCCCTGTTCCTGGTCGGGGCGGCGCTTACTCTGACAACTGTGTTTGTTGCCCGGCGGACGGTCGAGCGCCAAGTTCGCCTCCAGATTTTTCAGGATCTTCGAAATTCGGTTTCTACCTTCCAAAATGTTCAGCGACAGCGCGAGCAAAATCTTGAGCATTCTGCTCAATTCCTCGCTGATCTTCCGCTTCTAAAAGCACTCATGACTACGGAAGACGCTGCGACAATCGAGGATGGATCGAAAGGACTTTGGAGCACGCTAGGGTCTGATTTGCTTGTTCTTTCCAACCGCAACGGACAAGTGCTTGCGTTGAAGGCAAAAACGGGTGATTTCGGCCATGATGCGGCTCAGGCTGCGATCAGCGATGCATTAAGTCACGGTCAAGACAGGCAGTGGTGGTTTGGAAACGGCCGTCTTTATGAAGTGTCTATCCAGCCGATTGAATCTGGACCGCGTACTGCCAGCCGTAATCTCGGTTTTCTGGTTCTGGGTTACGAGGTCGACGACGCACTGGTGCGAGAACTTAGCCAGGTGGCGGCAAGCCAAGTGGCGTTTCGTTACGGCGACAAAGTTATCCGAAGCACCTTATCGCCGGTGCAGGAAGCCGAACTAAATCCGCAGCGCGTCGAAATGCAAGGCTCAGCGCGACCCGCGCCGGAAGAGATCCAACTGGGTCAAGAACGTTTCCTCCAGACCACCGTGGATCTCTCTCCTGCCGGGGCCAGTCCGTCTGTTCAGTTGGTCGTTCTGAAGTCTCTCGACCAGGCAACAGCATTCTTGGGTCAGCTTAATCAACTACTGCTGGCGTTAGCACTAGTTGCTTTGGCAGTCGCAAGCTTCATGGTGTTTCTGTTCTCCCACACTTTTACGCGGCCGCTCGGCAATCTGGTTGAGGCCGTTCGGGCGCTTGGGAAGGGTGACTACGACTACCCTGTTGAAGTGCGAGGCTCCGATGAGGTGTCAGAAGTAACTGCATCGTTCCTACGCATGCGCACTGATTTGCGCGAGAGCCAGCGGCAGCTGATCGACGCCGAAAGGTTGGCAACCATCGGCCGCATGGCCAGTTCAATTTCGCATGACTTACGGCACAGTTTGGCTGCAATCATGGCCAACGCCGAGTTTTTGAGCGAGAGCAACCGCAACCAGTTGGAACGCGCGGAGCTTTATCAGGAGGTTCGGTCAGCTGTGAATCAGATGACGGAATTGATCGACTCGCTCCTCGAGTTCTCGCGCACACGTGATGCTCTTCATGCAACCCACGGAAGTCTGGAGGACGTGATTGCTCATGCTGTGCATGTGGTGAGCGCACACCCGGAGTTTCATCCGATTGCGATCAGTATCCACAGTAGCGGTACGACGGACGGGTGGTTCGACGCACGAAAGATCGAACGCGTGTTTCAGAACCTTGTGCGCAATGCGTGCGAAGCAGTCGCAGCGGATCGGGGCAAGATCGAGATAAATCTGGTCGGGGAAGACGACCGGTTTCTTGTAACGGTCGAAGACAATGGCCGTGGTATTCCAGAACTGGTTCGCGGTCGATTGTTCGAACCATTTGTAAGTCAGGGCAAGGAAAACGGAACGGGGCTTGGACTGACGATCGTCCAAAAGTTATTGCAGGATCATGGCGGGGACGTGCGGGTCGAGCGCACGTCATCCCAGGGCACTCTCTTTCTCGTCACTCTACCCCGTTCGCGGGGAATCCCCGTGGCTTCTCCGGATGGCAACGCAGTCGTGCGGTCTGTCGTGCATCTGAAAATGCCCGACTAGCGCATACTCAATCAAAACGCAAACGTGTCAGAAACTTGGGGCCTCTGCGTTCGTGAGGAGGTTTTATGGCATTGGATGTTCCGCTAACACGGCATCGTTTGGGATTTGCGACCGTGCTTGCCGTTCTGGCTCTCCAGGTCGGCCTGCTCGCGCAGAATTCAGCTCCTTCACCAGATCAGGCTGCCCTCGCCGAAACCGTCAGGCAGTTACAGCAGCAAGTGAATGAGTTGCGCACGGTTGTTACGGAGTTGCGCGATGAATCTGCGCGTTATCGAAACGAAACTCGAGAGCTGCGGCAGGAGCTGCGAACGGCCATCGATCAGCAAGGCGCGGTGGATGCACGTGTGTCAAATTCCGCTGCGGGGCCTTCTGACAATGTGTCGAACAATGCGACTCCGTCTCCAGCCGAGGTCGTCTCATCCGATCGCTTGGCAAAGTTGGAAGAAGAATATGAACTGCTGAGCGGGAAGGTTGATGATCAGTACCAGACCAAGGTCGAAAGCACGTCGAAATATCGTGTTCGCCTGTCGGGTATCGCGCTTTTCAATATGTTTGAAAATCGCGGGAATGTCGCCAGTATTGACGTTCCGGCTGTAACAGGAAATACGGATATTTTGAGTCGTTCCAGTAGCTTTGGCGCTTCACTGCGGCAATCGCAATTCGGAGTCGAAGTATTCGGCCCGAGACTCTCAGGCGCACGGACCAGGGCCGAAGTTCAATTCGACTTTGCCGGTGGGTTTCCGGACGCCCCGAACGGGGTTGCGCTGGGAATCATGCGGCTGCGCACTGGAACCATACACATGGATTGGGCCAAGACGTCCGTGGTTGCGGGTCAGGACTCGCCATTCTTTTCGCCGCTGTCTCCAACGTCGTTTGCGACACTGGCGGAGCCCGCGATGGCATATGCAGGAAATCTTTGGAGCTGGATGCCACAGGTCAGAGTCGAGCATCGCTTCGCAGTGGCCGAAAATTCCTCAGTCACAGTCCAGGGTGGGATTCTCGACCCGCTCTCTGGAGAAAATCCTTACTCGGCCTATTCCAACTACTCCTTGTACGATCGTAGTCCGCAGGCAGGAGAATTCTCGCGTCAGCCTGCTTATGCTGTGCGCACCGCATGGTCGAGCTTATTGTTCGGGCAGCAAGCGACGATCGGCGCCGGCGGATACTACAGTCGTCAGAATTGGGGATTCGGGCGCGACATCAACGCTTGGAGTGGTACGTTGGACTGGATGGTGCCCTTCGGTAAGGGTTTCAGCTGGAGTGGCGAGTTTTATCGCGGTCAAGCGCTCGGTGGTCTCGGCGGGGGAGCTTATCGAAGCGCTTTATTCAGTGGCATGCCGGTGGACCCTTCTTCCCAGGCACAAGGGCTGGATACAGTTGGAGGGTGGTCTCAACTCAAATACAAACCGCGATCTAAAGTCGAATTCAATCTGGCGGTCGGGGAGGATAACCCGTTTGCGGATGAAGTGCGCTCCTATCCCAATGACATCAGCCTTCGATATGCTCAACTTGTCCGGAATCAGAATGGATTCGTAAATGTCATCTATCGGCCGCGCTCGAACTTGCTGTTTTCGGCGGAATACCGGCGGATTCAGACCTACCGACTTTATGGCCCGCGCGAAACAGGAGACCATGTGAATTTAGCAATGGGGATCCTATTCTGATGAAGATACAAAACAGTCCATCAAGCACGAGTTTGAGAAGGATGCTTGGACATCTTTGTGCGTGGACGTTGGTTGTTGCCGGTCCCGCGGTTGGTCAGGAGTTGACAGTGACGGGTCAGGCTGAACTGTTGACCAAGGCTAACGTGGCTGTCAAAAACCGTTCAAACGTTGTGGTTTGGCTCAACCCGATCGGCGACACGACGAGGCCAACCGCGCCGCGCTCGCCGGCTGGGCCAGTTCGCCTTGTTCAAAAAAACAAACGATTTGAACCACGCATTCTGGTTGTGCCCGCCGGCACGCCAGTCGAGTTTCCCAATCGCGATCCTTTTTTCCACAATGTATTTTCATTGTTCGAGGGGAAGCGTTTTGATCTTGGGCTATATGAGGCGGGCACAACGCGAACCGTGCGCTTCGATCATCCTGGCGTGAGCTATATCTTTTGCAATATCCATCCGGAAATGAGCGCAGCAGTAATCGCCTTGAAAACTCCATACTACGCGGTGTCGGATGCGTCCGGCATGCTCAACATTCCGAGTGTGCCTGCGGGAAGGTACCAGATGCAGGTCTGGTATGAAGGGTCTTCCCCCGAAACACTGAAGAAGCTTACGCGAGAAATCACGATATCCACAACGGAGTCTGGGTTGGGAACGGTCCGAGTCCCCGAGGATATTCCGGTTTCCAATCACAAGAACAAGTACGGACGCGACTATGACGCGCCTACAACGAAGAACTCGGAATACGGACCGAGCTGACCCCACCGCGATCGCGACGCAGCGAACCCCCGACAATGGTCATTACAATATCCCGGTGAAACCGCCGTCATATCGCGGACGCATTGCACCGTCCCCGACGGGGTTAGTACACCTCGGACACGCCCGCACATTTTGGACGGCTGCACAGCGGGCGAAAGAAGGAGTCTTGATTTTCCGGAACGAAGACCTGGACCCTCAGCGATGCCGGGCTGAATTCGTAGAGGCGATGTTCGACGATCTTCATTGGCTAGGGATACAGTGGCAGGAGGGACCGGACTGTGGCGGTCCGGTCGCTCCGTACACGCAGAGTGCACGGCGTGATTTTTATCTCGACGCATGGCAGCGCTTGCGCGATGCAGGCACAATCTACCCCTGTATTTGTTCGCGCAAGGATCTAGTTGAATCGGCAACCGCTCCGAACGAGACCGATGATGAGGTTCTGTATTCGGGACACTGTCGCTCGCGCAACGAGAAGGAGTTCGATAGTCCGGCGGGAGTTAATTGGCGCTTTCGTGTACCGGACGGACGCCTGATTTCTTTCAACGATCTGAACCTGGGCGCGCAGCAGTTTCAAGCCGGACGTGACTTTGGAGACTTTGTGATTTGGCGGCGAGATGATGTTCCGGCTTACCAACTAGCTGTAGTGGTGGATGATGCTGCAATGCTGGTTACCGAAGTAGTTCGTGGAGCGGACCTGCTCAAATCAACGGCTCGCCAGGTTTTGCTCGCGAACGTACTGTCATTACCAATTCCTGCTTACTACCACTGCGAGCTGGTACGGGACTGGGGAGGCCGACGCCTTGCCAAGAGGCACGACTCGCTTAGCATTCGCAACTTCCGTGAGAAGGGATGGAGCGCAGAACAGGTGCGCGCGGCTGCGAATCCACCATAGTCAAAATCAACTTCCTGCGGTGGCCGAGGTTGTTGACTCACCGGTCATGAACGGCATTCGAGCGATGATGCCCGCGGACCTCTCCAAATGGTGTAATTCTTCGTTCGTGAAGTCTGGCCCAGCCGCACTTGCGTCGAGCCCCTTACGGGATATCTGAATCACTCCGAGCACAATACCCTGATCGTTTTGCACTGGTACCGACATGAGTTTCTGTATTGGAGTTGGATCGACGACCTCGTGACCTTCAGAACTATTGCCCAGCCGAACTGACTCGAACAGGCTCACGTGCTTGATACGAACAAAGGTATTGGAGAGAAGGGAAGTGCGCGTCGTGACGGTTCGAGCCGCGACCGCATTACTGGAAACAGGAATCGCCCCGGCAGTTCGCAACTCCGCTGGATATAGAAACTTGAGCAAGCCTCGATCGACGCGAAGGAGCGCAACTTCAGTGCGCTGCACTTTCAACAGCTTCGCGAGCTTGGCGGCGGCGCGGTCTGGCGTCGGTTCCTGACTGACGAGTTTCTCAAGGTCTTGAAACTCCGCTTCGGTGACTTTCGATCCGGCGCGCTGCTTCATAGGTTGATGTCGGATTCTGCACTCCCGGAAAAAAACGAGATGCGGCCGAGGACAGGTGACCCGATAACATTTCATCTTTTAGCATCGACACGTTACTGGCAAGTTACGGGGGTACTGTCAGCCTGGCGAGTTATTTTGCTGGAGTTGACTGCGGGGTCTTCACAAGTTTGGCAGGGTTATATCCGGCCGCTTGGATCCTCGCCAAGATTTGCTGGTAAAGACTGTCATCCATGCGAGGGGAGCGGCTGAGAATCCAAAGGTAATCGCGTTTCGGCTCCCCAACAACCGCATACGAATAGTCGGGCGCCAAATCGATAATCCAGTAGCTGCCGTAGAACGGCCAAAAGAATGTCACCTTTAGCTTGGAATTGGTTTGTGCGTTGGCAACCTTGGCCGCCCCCTTAGCCGAATTGATTCTGCCGTCGTTTTCCTGACAACTGTTCAATACTACGACCCTTCCATCAGGACGAAGGGTGTAGTTGGCTGTGACATCTCCCGTGCACTTACGCTGAAAGCGATTAGGATACCGGGCAATTTCGTACCATTTCCCCATATAGCGTTTGAGATCAACAGACGAAACGGTGGTGAGAGGACCATCAGATGCGATTGTGTGGAGTGTCATGACAATTGTCAGAAATGTGAGAAGGCGCACTATTTCTCTCTGATACAACTAATTTAACTTTATGTAAGATGCGCGCCACCGCCGAGAGGTTCCGCCCAAAAATTCAATACCAAGAATTGTTAGCGGCCTAATCCGAATAGCGAGAAAATGCCGAAGACAACGGCAGCAACAAGGGCTGAGGCGGGAATCGTAACTATCCAAGCCCAAACGATTCTCCGCGCAACCCCCCATCGGACGGCGGACAGCCGGTTCACCGCCCCAACACCCACGATGGCACCAGTGATCGTGTGCGTGGTGCTCACCGGAATTCCAGCTAGAGCTGTTGAGAAGAGGGTGATCGCGCCGGCCGTTTCCGCACAGAATCCGCCAACGGGCTTCAGTTTAGTGATGCGAGAACCCATCGTATGAACGATCTTCCAGCCGCCGAAGTAGGTGCCGGCAGCGATCGCAGCGTGCGCGGCAAGGATGATTGGCCAGTGGTATCTCCCCCAATTTTGGGCGAGTTCGTCGGCGGAGAGGTAGTTTGCCGTGTAGAGCGCACTGGCAATGATGCCCATCGTTTTTTGGGCATCGTTCCCCCCATGTCCGAGGCTGTAGGCGGCTGCGGAAAGAAGTTGCAGTTTGCGGAACCAAGCGTCAATGCGCTGAGGCGGCTTGTTACGGAGAATCCAGTAGACGGCAATCTGCAGCGAGAGGCCAAGAACCAGTCCCATTAAGGGGGCGGCGACGATGAAGATGAGCGTCTTGTACCAGCCGGGCACAATGATCACTCCAAATCCCGCGTGCATGATGGCGGCACCCGCATAGCCGCCAATCAGGGCGTGAGAGGACGAAGTCGGCAATCCCCACCACCACGTCAGCAGATCCCAAACAATTGCCCCTATCAAACCTGCGATGACGACATATTGATTGATTACGTCGACATGAATCATCCCCTTGCCGATCGTTTTTGCAACGGCGGTCCCAAGAAAAAAGGCTGCAAGAAAATTGAAAACGGCGGCCCAAAGCACCGCCAGTTTCGGCGACAGAACTCGGGTGGAGACGATAGTGGCAATGCTGTTCGCAGCGTCGTGAAAACCGTTCAAAAAGTCGAACGCCAGCGCTGTGAGAACTGTGATAACGAGAAGAATCAGTTCGGACGTCACCAGTAGATGTCCTGTAGCCTTCGTGAGATGCGGTATGTGTTAGGTGTTTTTAAGGACCACGGATTCCAATACATCTGCGGCGTCTTCAGCCTTATCGGTCGCGCGTTCGAGGACTTCCATCAATTCCTTGATGCGAATCAGATTTATGGGATCTATTTCGGTATCGAAAAGATAGCCTATGGCTGTTTGCGATATCTCGTCTGCTTCATTTTCAAGCCGGTTAATTTCAACGCAGTGGCTCAACACCTGGCCATTTTTTTGGAGCGACGAAACAGCCTTCCCGAGTTCCTCAGTTTGGCGAAGGATGAGGTGTGCAAGTTGTCCGGCTGCGCTCGGCGCCTGGGTAATGTTATAGAGAATCACCCGGTCACCCGCTGCCTTAATTAAGTCCAGAACATCATCAATTGAGGATGCAAGACGATGGATGTCTTCCCGGTCGAACGGAGTAATAAAGGTTTGGTTCAGTTTCTTGAGAATGTTGTGCATCATCTCGTCCCCAACGTTCTCAATGCGCCGGATTTCCTTAACCTTTTCTTCGGCTGTGTGGTATTCGGCAAACAGCGCTACTAAAACCTGCGCTCCATGGGTGAGGTTTTCGGACATCTTGGAAAACATGTCGTAAAAGCTATTATCACGCGGTATGAGACGCACTCATTGCTCCACTTATTCCAGGGGCTCCAGCAATCCAGGCCAAGTGGCCAAGCGACGGCTGCTAAAAAGGTATGCCCTTATCTCACATGGGGTTAGGTGCAGTCAATGACGTGGGACAACAAACTTCGAGGACCCGTGGATGCTACTGGAATCTACAGACTATTGCGGTTCCGATCGTAGGGACGGGCGACTTTTACGCGTGCGGGAATGCTTAATCCGACAATGGCAAGCAAAGCGAGGGTGAGGCCAAAACCCATGGCGATTTTTCCCAGGAAGTCGATAAATACGCCATCAGCCATAGCGGCCATTATGGGATTGCTGAAGTTCTCCGCAAAGTTACGCCGGTACCCAAAGGGAAAGTATCAGTGGAGTCGAGGGTAAATAGCGGTTAACGCGGGCCTTCAAAGCGGTAGCCGATTCCTCGGAGCGTCTTTAAATAGCGGGGGTGGTGCGGGTCGGCTTCGATCTTTTCGCGCAGACGACGCACATAGACATCAACAGAGCGTGGCGTAACCCACGAAGTCTCTCGCCACACGGCATCAAGCAGTTGATCGCGCGTGAATACCCGCCCGCGATGATTCGCGAAGTATTCGAGCAGGCGAAATTCTCTTACCGTTGTCGGCACGAGGCGGCCCTGAACGCGAATCGTCATCGATAGTGGGTCGATTTCCACATCACCCAACTGGATTGGGACGGGTCCTGCCGCATCCGGGCGCGAACGCAATATGCTTCGTACTCGTGCCACGAGTTCCCTGGGACTGAAAGGTTTCACGATGTAATCGTCGCCGCCCAGCTCGAAGCCGCGGACCCGATCCTCTTCGGCGGTGCGGGCAGTCAAAAAAATGACCGGGACTTTTGCCAGAGGGGCAGCATGTCGAATTTGTCGGCAGATCTCGAATCCGGTAACGCCCGGCAACATGATGTCGAGGAGAAATAATGACGGTTTTTCGCGAAGGGCTTCCGATACCACCTCGTTACCATTTGAAAAAACTTGGACTCCGAACCCTGCCGAGCTTAGGTTGTGCTGTATGAGACGTGAAATGTCCAAGTCGTCTTCCACCACAAAAACGACGCCACATTCCCCATTCTCACTCGCCGGTTGTTGCTGTTCATCTTTCATCAAAACGGGCCCAATCTCCGATCTTTTTGCGCGTGGTGACACCTCAGGCGTCTTGTAAGAGAGCAAAAGGCCTAGCATTCCAATCTAAGATGGGCATGTTTCTACATTGTTGCCATTCTGTTAACGATTGATGAATTCTGGGATGAGGAGACGCGGCGAGAGGACGACCTATGAGCCGGATTTTCGTTTCGTAATGTGGCGAAGACTGCGACCTTCGCTCAGGCTTACGAGCTCCTCTGCCAGGTTTTTGGCATGGTCTCCGACGCGTTCAAAAGCTTGGGCGATCAGTAACACTTCGAAAATTTGGGGATCGGGATCTTTATCGGCAAGGTGGCGTTGAAAAAGGGAGTGGCAAATCCGATCGACTTGGGAGTCGACCCTCAGCACTTCGCGGGCACACTCGATGTCACGACTTGTGAAGCCGCGATGGATCTGCTCCAGCATGGCACAGAGGATCACTGACATCTCTATGAGTTGATCAGCATCGGCCCTCGCCAGCCGTTCTCGCCGTCCGTGCAACCGATGCGCGGCTCCCATCACGAGATCCCCTATCCGCTCGAGATCTGTGATGAATTTCAAGCATGCCAGAAGTTGGCGGGCACGAGCTTCTCCAACCCGTGTAATAGCCCCGGCGATACGTTCATCGATTTGTCTTTCAATCTGATCCAACTCCTGTTCACAGTCGCGGATCGTCAAGAACGCCATACGAGACGCGTTGTGAAGTAAGTCTTTCGCGTTGAAAACACAGTCTCGAGCAATCAGGCACGCCCTTTCGACCAGGGGCGTCAACTCGTCCTGAACGCCTGTAGGCGGGTTGGATTTTCGAGGCGCGGTACCAGTCTTCCTAGCCATGGCCTGTCCGGTATAGCGCGGTTCATGCGAGCGTGTTGAGAACACAAAAACAGTCTAGCGATTCATTGTAAAAGGACTGTTAAAAACGCCAGGTTTTTAACTCATACCATTAGAAGGTAAGACGAACCGCGAGTTGAACAATGCGCGGGTTGGCGGTGTCTTGAACCTTGCCGAAATTTGGATCACTAATGTTCGTGTTGGGCGCTTGAAATTGGGCATTGTTGAACAGGTTAAAGAAATCCGCCCTGAACTCAGCGCCCACTCGTTCTGTAATCGGCGTCACTTTGGCGATCGAGAGGTTTATGTTGAATCGTCCCGGGCCTCGCAGAAAGTTCCTTGCCAGAGTTCCGTACGTGCGCACGGAAGGATCAGCAATCGCCTGTTCATCGGAGGGGAATTTGGTAGGCCCTGGAACGCAAGCTTCCGCTTTGACGGTGTCTTGGCATTGCGCGTTTGAGAAGTGGGTGGGGTCGAAATAATAATGTCCGGTGCTACCGGCGAAGGTATTTGATTGATTCGGGTCGACAGTAGAAGGCGCGCCGACCAAATTGGCACGAACAAGGCCGGGATCGCCGGCACCCGATGGTCCTGGGCTTGTGAAATCAAAATTGGATGGTAGATTTGCGAAAATATCGAACGGAAATCCAGACCTCCAGCTGACGATTGGAAACAGATTCCACCCTTGGGTTATACGCGATGGCCCTCGACTCCACGCCCTCTCGAATGGAACTTCCCAACCGCCGCTGAAAACGATCCGGTGCCGGACATCAATGTCGCCCGACGAGCGGAAATATTCGGGCGAATACGCTGGAACTGCGTTATTGCGATTGCGAAACCCTGAAGCCGTATCGATGTTGTGAGCGTACGTATAGGCGGCAGTGAAATACGATCTTCCGAAAAGGCCATCCCCTGAGAGCCGCTTTTGCAAACTGAGCTCAAGACTGTTGTAGCTGGCACGGCCCACGTTCTTGAACTCGCGCAATGCAGCGAAGCTGCAGAGTTCATCAAGGCTTTCACAAGTTGTATTTCCAGGAAGCAGATTCAAAACGCGATCTCTGCTGCCGAGGATGGTGGGATTGACATCTTGCAGCGCAGTCAGGCCGCGCGAGATTGCGCCAACAAAGCTGGATTCAACAACCGTATTTGCTGCAACCTCTCGTTGCAGGCTCAGGTTGTACTGATATGTGTAGGGGGTCCTCAGATGCGGATCTACAAAAAAGAGGCTGTTGGACGATCCGATTGGTAGAAACCCTGCTTGGCCAAAGTCAATATCAGCCGGCGGTATACGTGAAGGAAATGGATCAGGAACGCCGGCCGCAGCAAACGGCTGCGACAGGTAGCTTGGGGGGGCAAGCGGGTTACCCGCTATTGGAGAAAATCCGAATCCGACGCTCGAAAAAAAAGGCGGCTGGCCATTGAACTGGAAATTGTCTTCGGCCTTCAGGATGTCATAGAAAAGACCAAGGCCTCCGCGAAGGCTCGTCTTGCCTTTTCCCGTAACGTCCCAAGCAAACCCAAATCGGGGAGCCCAATCGTTTCTATCGGGGAAATTGACTCCCCGCGGGGCGCGCGCATCGCCCGGGAAGACCATGCTCACCGGCGCTTTCGTGAAGATCTGCGATTGCTGTCCAATCGCTAGCGAAAACGTGCGGCCCATGGTATCGAGCTTCGGCGTGCTGTACTCGTAGCGTAGTCCGAGCGTTAGGACCAGATTTCGGCCGACGCGCCACTCGTCCTGCGCGAAGAGACTGGTGAGCTTGGTGCGCACATTTGATGCAGCCTCCGGATCTTGAGAAAAGAAAGTTGGGAGGCCGAGCAAGAAATCGGCAAACGCATTTTGGGAGCCTGCTCCGCCAGTTCCAATGAAATCAAACTGCCCCTCAGTGTTAAATGCGAACAGCGTGTTGTTCTGATAGGCAGCGACACCTGCGCCAAACTTCCAATGATGTCGATCTCGCACCCAAGTCACGGCATCGTCGATCGAAAAGGTATTGTCCGTAACCCGCTGAGGGCCTTGTGGACTGAATCCCAGAGCCATGGTGCCCTGGTCAAATACCAGTCGTGTCGGCCCATTCACGCTGTCGGGGGTAATGAGGACGCCAAGTGTTTGTGGTCCTGGTAACTGCGCTGCTGGACTCCAGCCATCGACATTCGCGCGCTGCGCGGTAAACCTCAGCTCATTTAGAAGGGTGGGACGAATGATTCTCGTATACGCGAAATTGGAAAAATAGTTATGGCTTTCGCTGAGGTCTGGAAATCCCGGGACCGTGGCGAAAGCGAAGGGGTCCAGAAATTGCGTTTGTTGATATCCAAGCGTTACCGCCAGCTTGTCCTGTGAACTGATATCTACGTCAAACCGACCTGTTAGCTCGTTTCGATCAAGGTGCGCGCCCTCCTGCGCGCTCAACTGGCCGTCGACCGCAGTTGGGATCAGTCCTGCTGCGATGTAGTTCATGGCAACCGGGTCGATGCGGGCGGGATCAATAATCGCCATGTCTGCTAATGCAGGATTGCTCTGGAAAAAGGGATGCGGCGGCAGCGGATTATGATGCGCATCTTCACACAAATCCGGCACGACAGCATCAGTCGTTGGGTGGCCGGACAGGAAGCAGCGGACTGCGGGGTCTGGAATGCGTTCCCCGCTCGTATTTAAAGCTGACTGGGAAAAGATTCCATTCAATTCATCTTCGGAAAATGTGGGCCGATTGTGGATTGCAATCTCTTGTATCTGGCGTTGGCCCTGGTAACCGAGAAAAAAGAATGCGCCCTGGTGTCCACTCTTGCTGTTGTGCAAGGGCCCGCCAAAAGTTGCTCCAAATTGATTCCGCTTTAGAACGTCGCGTGGGAGCGGGCCACTGGGGTCATTCTTGTTGAAATAAGAGTTTGCGTCCAACGCGTCGTTGCGCAAGAAATCAAAGGCAGAACCATGAAACTGGCTGGTGCCTGATCGAAGGACCATGCTGACAACTCCGCCGGAGTTGCGACCAAACTCGGCCGGATAATTACTTGTCAACACGCGAAACTCGGCGATGGTATCGGGATTCGGGATGTAGACAACCCCATTGTCGAGCTGGTCGTTATTGAGTCCCCCATCCAGAAGATAGGCTACGGAATCACTGCGATTACCCGTGATGTTTAGCGTTCCCGCGCTGGTGTCGTCGGCATTCGATGGCGTTACACCCGGCATCAGCAAAGCGAGATCGAGCGCGTTCCGACCATTGAGAGGTGCGTTGCGTATGGTTTCTCCGGTCACGATCTGTCCAAGCGACGGACTGATCGTTTCCACTTGTGGAATGGTGCTCCGGACTTCAATTTCAACCAGCGGCGCCCCGACCTGCAGTTGCACATGGAGAGACTGGGAATCCCCCACGTGCAGCACAATGTCTTTGACCTCGGCGATGGCAAATCCGTCTTTCTGCGCGGTTACCACGTATTGGCCGGGTTGAAGCCATGGAACGTAGAATGCCCCCTCTTCATTAGTTACCGCTTCCCGCTTGAGTCCCTGGTCGAGGTTCAGCAACGTAATCTCGACTTGGTTAAGAAGGCCGCCGTTCGGATCCGAAACCGTGCCAGAGAGGGTAGCTCGTTGAGCGTGAGCGCAAGTACTCAGTGCCAGGAAGAGAAGGGAAAGCCTAGCCGGACTCGACAGTTGTTGCCTGAGAATCGTCCAGACTCGGTACGTCATCTCCAAAGTTTGGGAGCAATGAATGCGCCCATTCAGGGCTCATGCACCACCGCTTGTCAGAAGTGCGCAAAAGAATATCACGCCGGAAAGCGCGTCGTTTGCGTATCTACGACAGCTGCTAAGGGCTGATTACGCCCCCATCCTTTTTAAAACGCTTAAAAGTCGGCTCACGCTCGCGGAAGGCTCGACTTGCCGCGAAGATGTAGTAAATAAAGACCGAATCAGATCATTTTGTTCTTGAGCCAAGCGCAGAAGCGTGTCGCTATCGAAACTAAGGGCGGCGGTGGTGTCGAGTGCGGTGTTGGTGCCGGAGTCGATGACTGATCCAAGCGTTTGCGCTTGACGGTGCGAAATGGTGGCGATCCATCGCCGGTGGTCTTCTCGCATTTTTTCTATTTCCAGAACCACCTGCGGCTTGAGCTTTGCTATGCGCGCAGGTGAGAACTCACGATCCAGTCGCTTCAAGGCCCATGCATGCAGAAACGTCTGACGGGCCAAAGTCACCACCTCGTTCGAAAAGGCATTCACCTGACGCTCAGTCTCTTCCGGTTGGCTGCCCGCGGCCTGGAAGTGACGGTAGAGCACATCGTGAAGTGGAATTTTCTGATTTGAGAGATCTGCCAGGGTAGTGACTGCAGCTGGGCGTGTGTCTGCGGACTCCTGCCCGCTGAGCTCATCCGGCGGCCGAAGAAGTTGCGTACCACTTTTCAACTCCCTCGGGAGGTAGATTTCGATGGTGAGAGGGCCGGAAACAGATTTAAGCGCTCGACGGACGGCTTCGCGACGAGGTGCTGAATCCATTAAGCCCTGTACCAACAGAGAGCCGTCCGACATAGGGAAGATATGAACTTCTTCTCCCAGGCAGGCATCGGTTCCGTGCAGCGTCGCCGCCACCGCGACTTCGGTCTCGTTAGCCGAGGAGTTGAGATACGTCAACGGAGTGGTACGAGGGGCGGCATGATCCGGAATGCTTGTGGATGGTCGAGCTCCGGTTTCAGTTGATGAGAATAGCCGCGCTAGCTCCGTAGTACGGGGTTCCGAACGAAATTCGCTACGCGTGAATCGATATTCCACCGGATTGCCCGCCTCAGCTGCAAACAGGCTCATACGAACGGGTGCATAATCGCGCGCGTCAACTACAAATACCGCTTCGCTGATTGTTGACGAATGTCCAGCAGCGAAAGGGAAGTGCAGCTCGAACAACCCGCCGACGCGTTTGGCAGAACTTTGGTCGGATCCCCTATCAAGCAAAATCTTGCGGAACTCGCTGCTGGACAGGTCAGGTATCCAATGCGCGGCAGCCAGGAACTGAACGACGGGTATTGCCAGGTCTGGGGCGCCCATCAACGCTCGCGGCAGCGCATCACCCAGACTCGATCGGTTCAGGACCAGTCGACTTGTACCAGCAGCTCCTTCAGTCTCAATTACGGTCGGTCCGGCCGACGCATCGCGCAATATCGTCAACTTTTCGACCGCTCGGCGTCGATCGCGCTTTGGCTCAATCTTTTCGATCTGTATGGAGGACCGAAGAATGCGGTCTCCGCTCGCCTGGTGAGCTGAATCGTATTCTTGCACTCGGGCCAGTACCGTTTCCGCTGACACCTTGGGAGTCCAGACGTCGGTAAACATCGTGACGAGCAGGCAAGCGGCCACGAAAATCGCCAACGCAGGTTGTCGGTAGTGAGTTAGCCACTGGAGAGGTGTTGATAATGACAGAGAAACAGTCTCGAACGCACGGCGCCACCAGGAGACGCCCGCAGATGCCTCAGCAGCATGACGCATGAGGCGACTGCGAAACTGCTCTATGCGCATTTCATCGGTGCCGTAGGCGGAGGGGAATTTCAGGGTCTTGCGAAGTTGGATGAGCTTTTCGATGCTTGCTTGCAAACTGCCAAGTCGAGTGCGACAGTCCCAACAACTTTCGAGATGCGAGCGCACTCGTTGGCGATCGGAACGCGCCAGTTCGCCATCAAGATGGGCGATCAACTCCGCGTCCTGGAGGTGCGGCGGAATTAGCTGGGTCGGATCAGGCACGCGATTCATCGCGCCCCCCGATCTTTTTCAAGCCTCTCACCAGATACACGCTTACGGCTTTGACGCTAATTGACAACACGTCGGAAATCTCTTTGTAACTCAACCCATCCGCCCGCAAGAGAAGACAATGACGCTCACGTTCGTTTAGAAGCGAGAGCGATTGAGCAATCCGCTGCCGCAATATCAGATCGTCTTCCGCTGATGTTGATGTCGCGGTGTTTTCCTGTAACCACTCTGTGACAAGCGATTCTTGCTTGCCTTGATGACGTAATTGATCAATTGCCGCGTTATGCACGACCCTGTAGAGCCAGCTACGCACGTTCTCGATCGGTGCGCGACTTCGCAACTGGTCATACAGTTTGAGAAAGGCGATTTGGACCAGGTCTTCCGCATCTCCGCTGGAGCAGGCTACGTGATATGCGTAACTCAAAAGGGGATTTCGCATCGTTGCATAGAGCTCCACAACGACTTCCTCTAGGCGCTGAGCATTCCTGTTGCGCTGGACTTCTTCCAGTCCGAGCACATCAGAAACGTTGAGCCTGTACCCCTCACTCATGACAAATCGACCTTTTCTCGCTTGCTCTACTACGTTCCAAATCTGAAGCGAGCTCTCGTTTATACACCCGCCAAACAACTTTCCTGATGCGCGAAAAATAAATTTCTCGCGAGAGTTTCCCTGTTAGCAAACCCGCATCACTGTTCGTCACATTTAGCAAAACCCGCGAACCGGCGATTCATTTCGAGCGGCGCGGGGGGAGGGGCCGGGGCAGATGAGACTCCGGCCTTGCAATCATAACTCGAACAAAAAGTATCTCATGCGCTATCGGATCACCATAACTAGAGGCGCATAAAGTTGGATGAAATTTGTTGTCTGTAACATTTTGTTGAGAGGTCTATTCTGTGAATTAGGGGCTTTGGGGCCAGAGCCCCCTTTTTTGTAACAAAATCAGACATTTGCAGGTTGGATCGGCTTATTCGCCGGTAATCGCAGGGTTGTATAACAAATCGTTCATCAGTTGTTAGGAAAATGCCCGGCTCATACGTCTTTCACGCGTCTCTTCTCTCTATAACGACGGGTTCGGCACCGCTGCGGATCCATCGTCCCGGACAGCCACTGGTGGCTATCCGGGATTTTTTTGCGGCTTAGTATCGATGCTTCGTTTGCCTGAGGATGATTGCAAAGCTTCTGCCACCAAAACTGAAGCCCTGACCTACTGTTCCGGTGACGGCAATCTTGGCTCCATTGGACGGCACGCCGAAGTTCTGACTGAATACCCACATCTGACCTGTGCCGTCGTCAACTTGATACACACCACTTCCGAGAGCTCCAAATGAATTGGTGACATGGCCGGCAATCGTAACCTCTCGACTCACGTACCGTCCCGGATCGCGATTGATCTTTTCGATGCTGGTGCGTCCTGGGCATCCGGCCAAAATGAGAGTGGAAAGAACAAGGAACACTACTGACACGGTTCGAGAGCGGTATTGCAATGCGCTGTCCTCCATAAGAAGCGCACAGCCTGACGCGAATCGATACTTCATCTACGACTTACCTCCAGTGCGGATGTTTTTAAGCCCCCGGCTTTTTCGACCTCAAGGCCTGCGCACGATTTGCCGCTTGCTCGGCCTCTGCATTTTTCCCTGCGGCTTTGTAGGCTTGAGAAATTGCCTCAAAAACGTCGGGATTGTTTGCTTGTGTTCGAGTCAGCGGCTCTAACTGGCGCAGGGCTTCCGCACTGTTTCCTTCTGCCAAAAATGCCCTGCTTAAGCCGACTTGCGCATCGACACTGTTCGCATCGACGAGAAGCGCCGCTTCGAACTGGTCCTGCGCAGCTTTCGCATCCTTCAGGTTGATGTAAACGTTCCCTAACAAAATTCGCGCCGGCAGTTGACCGGGCATCACCTTGAGACTGCTTTCGAGTGCGTCGCGCGCGCCCCCAAAGTCCCCAGTCTTTTCAAGCGCCTGGCCGAGTTGGTAAGCCGCGGTGGAGTCATCGGTGCGAATTTGGAGCGAACGCTTCAGGTAGCTGGCCGATTTTGCGTAATTGCCCGCCTGAAGTTCGAGTTCACCCAATTGGCGTAAAGCTGTCGGAGACTTTGGATCGAGCTCAACAACTTTTTCTAACGCCGCCCGTGCGTCGGCAGGACGGTTGTCGTCAGACGCAAGCATCGCGCGATGCAGAAGGTTCTGTTCCTCAATTTTGTCTTTGGGATCGGGAAGCTGTGCTGCTTCTGGAGGGAGGTTCCCGCCCGTCTTACCTTTTTGATCCGCAAGCATTGTTTTCAATTTTGCGACCCTTGAGTCGGCCGCAGAGTAGACGTTTTTAAGTTCGTCCGTATCCGTTTTCAGATCGTACAGTTCCGGTTTGGGTGCTTCAATGTACTTAACGCCGTCGGTGCGAACTGATCGCAACGGCGCCCAACCGAACCGCAGCGGATAGTCCGTCTCCCCAAATGCAACTCGATCAGCCCCGCCCGCCTTCGAGATGTAAGCCTGCAAGGAACTGCCACTCAACTCCGCTGGTGCCTCAATGGCGAGGAGATCCAAAATCGTAGGCAAGATATCCGTAGTGCGAACTTGCGCTTCCACGACTTGGGACTTGTTTGCCTTGGGAAGTTTTACGATCAGGGGCACATGTGTTGTCGAGTCGTACAAAAATATGCCGTGGGTTTCTTCGCCATGCTCGCCAAGACCCTCGCCGTGGTCGCCAACGACGACGATGATCGAGTTTTGATACAGTCCATTCTTTTTCAAATACGCAACGAAATCGGCGACCACAGAGTCTGCGTATGCAACCTCTCCGTCATAAGGTCGGTCCTTGTAGGTTTGCCCAAAGGGGTCAGGCGCCTCATACGGATCGTGTGGGTCATAAAGATGTACCCAAACAAAGTGCGGACCTGCGCGGTTTGCACTGAGCCACTTTTCCGCATGTTGTACAACCTCACCGCCTCGGCGCTCCACGCGACCCCAGCGGGATTTGGTCGGGGCATTGGCTGGGAAGTTGTCGTAGAAATCAAAGCCGCGGTCGAGTCCCGGAGCTAATGTTTTACTGTCCAGAATCACCGCTCCAATGAATGCCGCGGTCTTGTATTTCTTCTGCTTGAGTAGTTCCGCCCACGTGGCATGGTTCGGAGCCAAAGGAATAGCAAAATCCGTTACGCCGTGAACGCTCGGCAGTAGTCCAGTCAGGATCGTCGTGTGTGAAGTATTCGTAATTGGGCTGGGCGTGAAAGCTCGTGTGAAACGAATGCCGTCCTGGGCCAAGGCGTCGAGGGCCGGAGTTTCAATCTTGTCATACCCGTACGCTCTAACGTGATCCGGCCGCAGGGTGTCAATGGTGATCAGGTAGACGTCGGGCAATAAAGATTTCGGGGCAACGGGTCGCGTGGTCTGGCCGCTAGCGTAAGCAATCGCCAGCCCCAAAAAAAGGGCAGACAAGGCAAGTTTGCGCATGATTAAGGACATCTAGAATAGCTCAGATTCTCAGCTTCTGTCGGCGGGATGCCTGCTTTCGATGGGCTATAATTTTCATACTCAATGCCATTCTCCCGCAGCACCTTGCTCTCACTAGTGACGGTCCTTGCCGCGCTCGTGATGCAACTCTTCGCCGGTGACAAGCCTGCCGACCGAAGTGCTCCCAATGTTGTGGTCATCACCATTGATACCCTCCGCGCCGATCATTTGGGCTGTTACGGATATAAGGACGTCCGCACGCCGAATATCGATGCGCTCGCAGCAGATGGGGTCCGATTCGAACATGCTTACACGCCCGTGCCAGTCACGCTCCCCTCGCACAGCGCGATGTTCACGGGTACATATCCGCCGCTAAGCGGAATGCACGATTTCAGCGGAAACGTGCTTAGCTCGAAACAACCCACGTTGGCTACTGTGCTAAAGGAAAACGGTTACACCACAGGAGCTGTGATAGGCTCTGCCGTTCTCGACTCACGGTTCGGCCTAAACCAAGGATTCGACTTTTACTACGACCACTTCGATTTCAATCGCCTGCAAGAGTCAAATCTTGAGGAAATGGAACGTCCGGGGAATGTAGTGGCGGACGTGACGCTGGACTGGCTATCGAAAAATTATCAGAAGAAGTTTTTTCTCTGGATGCATCTCTACGATCCGCATCACCCGTATCGTCCACCGCCGCCCTACGACAAGGAATATGCGTCGCACCCGTACGACGGCGAGATTGCTTTTGCGGACGCACAAGTTGGACGTTTGATAAGCTTCCTGAAAGAAAAACGCCTCTATGACAACACGCTCATCGTGCTGAGCGGTGATCATGGCGAAGGGTTGAGCGAGCACGGAGAAAAAACACACGGCTTCTTCATCTACAACTCAACCCTCCATGTACCACTTATGTTTCATTTGCCGGCACGGCCTGCCGCGAAGCTGGTACCCACTCCAGTCTGCCTCGCGGATTTGATGCCTACAGTTTTAGCCGCGCTTGATTTAGCGTCGCCACCAAAAATGCAAGGGCAGAGCCTGCTGCCCCTCATGACCGGCAAGGCTGAAGCCGAGGATCGCAGCTTGTATTCGGAAACCTTCCTGCCGCGATTGCACTTTAACTGGAGCGAGCTCCGTGGAGCGCAAACCGCAAATTATCATTTCATCGATGCGCCTCGCCCCGAACTCTATGACTTGAAGAAAGATCCTGGCGAAACACAAAATCTGTTGCCGCAAAAAAAGGCAGTGGGCGAGGAGATGCGCAGCAAGTTGAACGGTTTGGTTCGGTCCTACACGGCGAGCCAGGAGTTAGCTCAAAAGACGGGACTCGATCCCGCCCTGATGGAGCGCCTTAAATCCCTGGGGTATGCGGGCTTCTCGGGAGGTGGTGATCCCACCGTAAGCAATAAAGAACTACCCGATCCGAAAGACCGGATCGAACTCTACGAGTTGATTTCCGAGGCCATTTCCGATGCGCAACACGGTCGCTTACAGGAATCCGCAGACAAATTGAATTCCGCCCTTAAGGTAGAACCAAATGCCTTGGCGCCTCGATATCTGCTTGGGCTCAGCTACTACAGGCTGCAGCGCTTTGAAGACGCGCGAAAAGAATTTACCAGCGTCGTTCAGTCGAGTCCTGACTACACGCTGGCAATCTTCTACCTCGGGTTGGCCAATGCCAGGGTGGGAGACTTCGATGGAGCAATCGCCGCTTTGAAGCGCGCTCTCGAACTGGATGCTACCAACTTCTCAGCTGCGTTTAACTTGGGTGTAGCTTACTTGCAAAAGAAACAAATCCCCGAAAGCCTAGCGGCGCTTCGCCAGTCGGTAACAATCTATCCCGACTACGCGGAAGGGCAGGGAGCTCTCGGCGAGGTGCTTCTGTACGCAGGTCAGAATGATGAGGCCATCCTGCACTTGAAGCGAGCGATTGAGCTTGTACCTGAGAATCCTAGAAACCACGCTTCACTCGCTCGCGCCCTTACCGCAAAGGGCATGACGGCAGAAGCGGAAGTGGAATTGCAAAAAGCAAAGCAACTTCAGAATCGCTGATTCAACGATGAGCCTGATTCCACCTCACGGTAAATGGCGTTCGAAAAACACCGACAAGTCCCTTTCAACATCCGGGAGCTTCCAACGTTCGCTAAGTTCGATGCGTTTCGCCGCAACGCCGGTAATAGCGTTTTTACTCGCCGCTTCATTCGCTACCGTTGCGCAAGTTTCGAGTCGTCCGGCAAAACCCAGCGTCATCCTGATCACCATCGATACTGTTCGCGCCGACCGGCTTGGATGTTATGGCGCAAAAGACGTAGCCACCCCGACGCTGGACGGTTTAGCGCGAGAGGGGGTTGTTTTTGAGCGTGCCATTTCGCAGGTTCCCCTGACGTGGCCATCCCATGCAGCGATTCTTACGGGCACTTATCCCTTTCAAAACGGCGTTCAAGACTTCACGGGACAGCCCTTGGGTCCCCAATTTCGGTCGGTCGCTCAAGCATTCAAACAACAAGGTTACGCGACCGGAGCGATCGTAAGCGCCTTTGTTCTTGATCGTAGCTGGGGCTTGGGTCGGGGTTTCGATCACTACGACGACGCATTTTCAGCGCAAACTTTTCAACAGAAAGACATCGGACTCGTAGACCGCCGCGCGAACGAGAGCGTCGCGCATGCGATTGCGTGGATCAAGAAGACTCCAAAGCGTCCATTTTTCTTGTGGCTCCATTTGTATGACCCGCACAGTCCTTATGATCCGCCCGAGCCATTCCGCTCGCAGTATCGCGGTAGGCCTTACGACGGAGAGATTGCATACGCGGACCATGAGTTAGGCAAGCTCATCCAATTCCTCAAACAGTCGCAGATTTATCAGCAGAGTCTCATCATGATTCTGAGCGATCATGGTGAATCGCTTGGTGAGCACGGAGAACAGGAACACGGTTTTTTTATCTACAACTCGACGGTCCATATTCCCCTGATCGTGAAACCGTCCGCCGGGCGCGGCATTCGCGCCGGTCGAGTTACGACAGCCGTAGAAACAGTTGCCGTCGCGCCGACTCTGCTGGGATTGGCGGGGATTAGAGATGACATCGAGAAACAATTCCAGGTGCCCAGCCTATTCGATAAGAAGGCGGCGGAGAATTCCGCCTACTCGGAAACCTTCTATCCGTTCAGTTCTTTTGGGTGGAGTCCATTGCATTCGCTGGAAACGAGTCGCTATCACTACATCGAGGCTCCGCATCCAGAGTTATACGACGTTGTTGCTGACCCAGATGAGAAAACAAATCTTGCCGGGCAGCAGACTGCCACCGTCGCGGTTCTGAAAGAAAAATTGCAACAGCGGTTGAATACAAATCCGTTTGCGAAGGCAGCAGCCACGCAAGATGCAAAACTAAGCCCGGATGCGGCGGAGAAACTGCGTGCCCTCGGCTACATGGCCTACCATTCGCCAGTCTCCACCGAGGCCCTAGCCGCGGGCCTGCCCGATCCAAAAGATCGGCTGTGGGAGTTCAATGCAATTCTGAAGGCGACCGATGCCTTTCAGATCGGAGACGATGACAAGGCAAAAGCCTTACTCGCGACAGTCCGCGAGAAAGATCCCAACATGTATATAGTCCCGTTTCTGTTAGGGGAAACAGCACTTCGTCGCAAAAACTGGGAAGAAGCGGCTGCCGAGCTCAAACGGTGTCTTGAACTAAACCCGAATTTCGATCAAGCCATGGCCGGGCTCGCACGGGCCTTGATCAACTTGGGCAATCCGCTGGAAGCTCGACAGTGGCTCGATAAGGCCTTGAAATTCAATTCTCAAAACTATCGAGTATGGTACGAACTCGGCCACCTCGAATCGCAGACAGACAAAGTGGCCGCGGTGAAGGCTTACGAAAAGGCAATTGAAATTCAGCCCAATTTCGCCCCTGTCCGGCGCGATTTGGGCATGCTCCAGTTCCAGCAGAAAAACTACGCGCAGGCAGCCGAGCACTTAGGTAAGGCCGCCGAACTTGGGCTGAATGAAGCGCCGCTGTTCAATTTCTTGGGAATTGCCTACAGCAGAACAAATCGCTTACAGAAAGCGGTTGCCACGTACCAAAGAGCGCTAAAAATCGATCCTTCTTACGCTGAGGCGCATCTTAATCTGGGTTTTGCTTATAAAAGATTGGGACGTGACGCTGCTGCAAACAAGGAATACGCCGAAGCATGTCGGCTAGAGAGCAAGCTATGTCGCCTGGTCCCTGTTGCGAGTTCCCCCTAGTTCGCAGCGCTCGAGGTTTCGAGCCTTTTCAGTACTTGTCTTGCTTTTGGCGCAAACTGGTGATCAGGAAATTCCTTTAGAAAAGTTTTGAGCTCAGCGATCGCATCCCCATTACGTTTTTCCTGCATGAACAAATTCACCAGCGCGAGATAGGTTTGCGCCATTTGAGGATCGAGTTCAAGCGATCGTCGCAGCGCGTTCTCCGCCTCTTGCTTACTGCCTACTCGCGCATAAATTGAGCCCTTCAAAAAATTACCGAATGCAGAACTTGGCTGCTTCGAGAGGCCCTTCTCAGTAAAGCGAAGGGCGTCCTCGAACTTATTCTGCAATAAATTCAGGTTGGCGAGATTGAAGTACGCGCTCGCGTCATTCGGATTGATTCCGATCACCTTTTCGAACTGCTCTTGCGCCGCCGCATAGTCGGCCCTGCTGAGGTAAAGTGTCCCCAGATTGTTGCGTGCCATGAAGAAGGTGGGCGCCAATGAGATCGCCTTTTCGTAATGACCAATTGCGTCGTCCGTTTTGCCTTTATGGTCTGCTTTCTTCCCAGCCTTAAATTCTTTGACGGCTTCCGGCGGATAAATTTTGCCGTATTCGGCTTCGCTGGTTAGATACGTATTTTCGCCCGCGATTGGGTCGTCGCCGCCCGCTTTTGCCTTGTTCTTGGGAACAAGGTAGATGTTGACCATCCGCATGGGCGCAGTCTCCGGATCACTGACGATCGTTTCACTCACCGGATTGAAGCCCTCTTCATTAATCTCAAGGTGGTAGATATTCCCAGGAAGGCCGTTGAAATAAAAACGCCCTTCCTCGTCGGTAAAGGACTGCCCCACTACCGTCCCTCGGCCTTTGAGGGTGACAAGGATGGGATGGCTAATGGGATTTCCCGGAGTAATTCGTATCTGACCCATCACAGTTGCGCTACTAACCTGTGCCGCTACGGTCAGAGAGATTGAGCAGCAGACCGCAATACAAGCCGCAACAATATGAAGAGGAACGACTACGGGTAAAAGGGAAGTGCCTGCTCGACTTAGCATGCTCCACCACAAAAACAAGCATGGGGTCTGCTCCTTTTTGGGAACAGACCCCATTGAAACAGTTAAGGGCCTAGAAGCGGAGCTTCAGCCCAAACTGCAGGTTACGCGGATTGAATGTTCCTCCAGCCTCTCCGAAACTAGCGGAATTTCGCCGCATGTTAGTGGCGCCGCCTGCTCCGGGCAATTGGAAGTTGGTGTGATTCAGCACATTGAATGCTTCGGCACGGAACTGCAAATTGACCCGCTCTGTGATCTTAAAGTTCTTGAACACCGACGTTTCCCAAGAAACGAAACTCGGTCCTACGAAGGTGTTTCGTCCCAGGTTACCGACGCACCCTAGACATGGTGTGCTGAATAGCGTGCCAGCGTTACCCCAACCGTTGGCCCATTGATCATGGCTCGGATCGAAGTTCGTCACCGTCGAATTCGGCCTATCATTCGCTATGCCGTCGAGGTTGTAGTCGCCGCCTGTGTTCACGCATGCGCCCGAGTCAATGCCACCTTGCGAGCAGTCGCCCGACAGGCTGCGGGATCGGCTGTCCCATGGCTCCCAGTGTGCACCAGTTTGCCATGAGAAGATGCCGTTATACTGCCAGCCTCCCAGTACATGTCCTATGAATCCTTTCTGCGACTGGAAGAATGGAAGTTCCCAAACGTAGTTCGCCACCAGGCGCTGCCGGATGTCGAAGATTGAGTTCCCTCGATCAAGCTGAGGCAGTGTGACGTCAGTTGTGTAGCCCTCACCGGCGCCGGCACCGTTCGAACTGGTTGCACCGCTGTGCCAAGTTGATCCAGCGTCGATCACGTGACCCCACGTGTAATTCGCATTAAACGTGATGCCATGGCTCATTTGCTTTTTAACCGAGAGCTGAAGCGCGTTGTAGTTCGAATTCACAACATTTTGCCAAACGCGCAGAGTTCCAAAGTTGGGATTCAGGCGTCCAGCCGGATTTACGTCCGAAACCTGGCTGCAGAGAGTGCGTCCGAAGGTGTCGACTGTACAAGTGTCGGCGGGTAAACGGCCGCCCGAAATGCGGTTCACGTTCTGGGCTCTGAACAGTTTGTGCCCGGCCGTGCCAACGTAATTTGCTTCGACAACTAACTTGGGCATGATCTCCCTCTGGTATCCCAAGTAATAGTTGTAGACATACGGATCACGGATACCCTCCGGAAAGACAATCCCCGTAAGGATAGCCAAGTTCGGATTCGATGGATCCCATCCAGTAAGGTTACCGGTGGCCTGTGCGCCGAATCCCATGTTTGGATTGGTGGGCGGCCCAGTGAAAGTCGGAGTGGCCGTCGGGTCTGGAGCGCAGGTTGGAGTGCAGGTGTATGGCCCGTAGATGACGGTTTGCACATCCTCATCGATGAAGTTTGTCGCAGAGTTGAAGGAGTAATAGGGAAGGTTCCAGCGCGAGTTCGAAAGCGGGTTATAGAGGGTGCCCTCGTATGCCACACCGAAGCCGCCGCGGAGAGAACTTTTCGCGTCACCGAACATATCCCAGGCAAAGCCGACGCTCGGACCGAAGTTATTGTGGTCGCCCTTGCCCAGTGATTCAGCAGTCGTGAAGCCGCCCGGACCGCAAACGCCTGCAAGCTGCGCCTGGGCTGGGTTCTGTCCTGTATCTTCACTGCAACCCGGGAGACCAGCTGGGGTGTTAGCGTCATGAATTTGCCCAGCACCCGTTGAAATGTCGTCAATGAAGTTACTTCCTGGGCCCTTGATGAACGTCGTAACTAAGTTGTTCAGCTCAGTGTGCCGCGTGTAAAGGTCATATCGTAGGCCTAGGTTTAACGTTAGGTTACGCGTGACCTTCCAGTCGTCCTGGAAGTAAGCGCCCATTTCCAAGTTGCGCCAGTGGCGAACGTTGCTCGACAAACGCGCACCTTGACCGTCAATGATACCGGGGTCGACTCCCGCGGCTTGGGTGTAGGGAGAGTCAACAGCAAAGAAAAGCGCGTCCTTAAAATAATACGATGGGCGTGCCACACTGAATTCGCTGTTTTCGATGTTGCGACGGAAGTCCACTCCTACTTTGAAGTTGTGCTTTCCGTGCGAAATCGAAACCATATCTGAATACGAATAGATATTTTCGTGGAACGTCTGCGGATATCCCGAGTAGGATCCGAAGCCCATCATCCCGTCATCAAAACGGAGATCCGGAATCCCGCCTTGAGCAACGGTCGCGTCACCTGTAATGTTGAGCGCATACCCGACCCGAGCTTCGTTTAACACCGTGGGACTAAAAGTGTGAACCCAACTAAGCTGCCCATTTGGCGACTTCGCTTTGGCAGGGTTGAGGAAGGCCGCTCCACGGCCATTGCTATTGCTACTGGTGTTCGGGAAGCCAAAGCTGTCCGTCAACCGGTTCCAATTCATCGCGTACGAAATACGATCCTTAGATGTTGGGTTCCAGTCAATTTTGCCTCCGAGCTCCCAGCCGTTGAACAAGTTGCCTGAGCCCGTGTAGTTCTGGTTTTGGGAACCATTGAACGCAATCGAATCATGCAAAAAGGGCACTCCGCTGCGTGGGAATGCGCCAGCCTGTAAAGCTGGAACCGTGGCGCAGCCGGACCCTGATATTGCGGCCTGATCGGCCGAAGTCACACCGACTAAAGTGGCGAACTTAGAAGCCAACGCAGGTCCCACCTGCGCGTTGCATGGGTTTAGGTACTGATCGAAGCTAGTGTAGCCAGTTCCGGAGAATTCTCCCAGTAGGTATTCAGTGAGGTCGATGCCGGGTGTGCCGATCTGTGTTGGGGCAAAGTCACCGTAAAGAAGCGCAGCCGTCGAATTCGGAAAAGCGCTAATAACCGCTTGCCGAAACTCAGGCGACTCCGTCGTAACTGTCGTTGGGGGAGCAGACTCTCGAAAGCGGCTATCTTGATAGGACAAGAAGAAGAAGAGCTTGTCCTTTACGATCGGACCGCCGAATGTTCCACCAAACTGGTTAAAGCGCAGAGCTTGGCGAGGCGTGCCTGACTGGTTTGCAAAAAAGTTGTTTGCATCGAAGTAATCGTTCCGATTGAACCACCAGCCGCTGCCGTGATAATCGTTCGTTCCAGATTTCGTGACCAGGTTTGTCACTGAACCCGCGCTGTTGCCGTATTGGGCCGACATGTTGAGCGTCAGCTGTTGAAATTCCTGAACCGTGTCTTCGATTGGCTGCGTGACTGCTCCGCCGCTTAGTCCTTTGTTCGAAGAACCGTTGATCAAGAACCCGTTGAAATTTTCACGCAGCCCATTGACAACGGTGTTTGCGCCGTTTTCGGACATGACGCCGCGCACGTTAACGGCGCCGGGTGCCAGTTGAACCAAGTCATAAATGTTGCGACCATTCAAAGGCAGATTTTCCACTTGCGACGCCGTGACCGTGCTGGCTAGCTTCGAATCTTCAACGTTGACCTGTGTGGCTTCGCCTGAAACCTCAACTACTTCGCGGGCTTCGCCGAGTTGCATCTTAAAGTCAATGTGTTGGATGGTACCCGCGTTCATGGTCAGGCTCGGGTTCTGCACCGTCTTGAACCCTTTGGCCTCCACAGTGACCTTGTAGGTGCCAACTGGGAGTTCCTTCGCCGTGAATAGTCCCGCTTGGTTGGTGGTCACCGTTTGGGTGAGGTTGGTTCCTGTATTGGTTACCGTCACTTTGGCGTTCGCGATTGCTGCGCCTGACGGATCCGTAATTTCGCCGGTAAACTGGCCGTTTTGGACTTGGGCAAACGCGCCCAGAGCCAGCATGAGCGTGCATAAAAGCACGAGGCAGAACTGCAGTCTCTTCATTCACCTACCCCCTGAAGCATGTGGGATTTTTCTTGTGCACGGAAATTTGATCGTTCAACAGCAACTTCGCTGTCACCCCATGAAGTGACAGTCAACACATGATCGTAAGTGCGCAGCATTTTCTGCTTCACACTCACCCTTGTCAAGCTATGTTGCTGATTCGCCTACGCCTTAGTCCGGTTCACATGAGTCTGGGAGATCCCCGGACAATGCCCCAACAGATGGAACAACAGTCGTTAACATCACGCGCACTTGCCGGGCCAAACGAATTGTTGTTTGATTTCAATGGTATAGGTGTCTATGACTAGTATGTTTATATGAGGAAGCGGAGGAGTCCAAACCTTGATCCTCCAACTTTTGGAAGATTGTCACATCGGACGGTAATCGGCCTCACGTCTCCAAGTGATAAAGAGGGTAGCGGAAGATTATTTCTGAGCGGGCGCTGCCTTCGGGTTTGGGTGTTTAGCGCTTCGCCGCTCGACAACACCTTTGCCCTCTTCGATCACCAATTCCTGATCTGCCTTTTCGCCGGAAATCTTATCTACCGTACCCGAGGGCCAGCGCACCGTGATCACATCCACACTCGTTGCGCTGCCGATTCCAAAGTGCAGCCTCGGATCGCTCGCCGATACGAAGCTGCTTCCTGATCGGACTTCGTCGACATAGGTTGTCCCGCCGGCCGTTAGCTCGACGCGGGCACCATAGCCGTCGTGGTTCGATTTCGTCCCTTTCGTTTTGATCCGCAGCCAATGGTTGGCTGAATAGGTCGGAGGGCGCAACAGCACCGGTGTGCCGTCCAGTACGGTCATCAGCACATATTGTTGTCCGTCATTCAAGAAATCGGCGACGGCTGCTCCGCGTCCCACGTAGCGCTTGGTAAAGGCGGGACCATTCGACGGACCAACCTCAGCGAATTTTCCGCCCCCCACGTTGTGA
>Ga0207650_10000318_pt1 | contig 47192 bp, 44 predicted proteins | sample KBSS63metaG_FD_184325 | JGI IMG/M metagenome (GOLD analysis project Ga0207650, IMG submission 184325) | Switchgrass rhizosphere microbial communities from Kellogg Biological Station, Michigan, USA - KBS S6-3 metaG (SPAdes) (version 2) | ecosystem: Host-associated > Plants > Roots > Rhizosphere...
CACGGTACGAGCACCGCGCACGGATCTTCAGGTTACTACAGCGGGAGTGAAGATGAATCCGGCGATGGGCTTAACCTCATACGCGGCTTTTATGAAGGCCGGTGCCAACACAATGGTCATGGGCGACACCACACTCGTCGAAGATCAGGTTAATCCAGTGATGAGCGCAGCATTAGATAATGGCCTCGATGTGACAGCGCTTCACAATCATTTTTTCTGGGATTCCCCCAAAGTAATGTTCATGCACATCGGTGGCATGGGCGATGAGGATAAGCTCGCTTCGGCGGTCGGAAAAGTATTTGCGAAAATCAAGGACACGAGTGGTGGCAAAGGTGAAATACCCAAGACCGATCTCGATCCAGCGAAAACGTCCCTCGATCCGAAAAACATTGAAAACATAATGGGGATGAAGGGACAGATGGCGAGCGGCGTTTACAAAATCACCATCGGCCGCACGACCAAAATGGGCGGACATGAGGTTGGAAATGCGATGGGTATCAACACCTGGGCCGCCTTTGTCGGGAGCGATCAACAGGCTGTGGTGGATGGCGACTTCGTGATGTTGGAGACAGAGCTTCAGTCGGTTCTGAAGGCGCTGCGCGCCGCGGGTATCAATATCGTTGCGATCCACAATCATATAGAAACGGAATCCCCGCGCATCGTCTTTCTCCATTACTGGGGAGTCGGACCGACGATCGCCTTAGCAAAAGGATTGAAGACAGCGCTCGATACACAGAAGAAATGAATTTGGCATCCTGCGGCGGCGCATATGAAGGCCTTGCTAAACGTTTTGCTGGCTGCGTTGGTCATTAGAGCCGTCGACGCACAAGCTCAAGAGTCTTCTGCGCTGCGCATGGTGCAAACAATCGCTTTGCCTAATGTCGAAGGCCGCATCGATCACATGGCAGTCGATGTTAAAGGCCAGCGACTATTCATCGCCGCACTGGGAAATAATTCCGTTGAAATCTTGGATCTAAATGCCGGCAAGCATTTCAAGAGCATCGCAGGGTTGCATGAGCCGCAGGGTATAAGTTTCATTCCTGAATTCAACAAACTGCTGATCGCTAACGCAAAGACCGGCGCTTGCGACATCTTCGATGGTTCGTCATTTGAGCGCATCAAGAGCGTGAAATTTCCCGACGACGCCGACAACATTCGTTACGATTCAAATGAACAGCGCGTCTATGTCGGCTATGGCAACGGCGGTCTTGGAATTATCGACGCTAAAAACGGCAACCACGTTGGTGATATCCGACTTGACGCCCACCCTGAATCCTTTCAACTGGAGAAGTCTGGGCCGCGCATCTTTGTAAATCTTCCCGATGCCAAAAAGATCGCGGTGGTGAATCGGGAAACACGTACGATAATCACGACATGGTCTACGGTGCGTGCGATGGCCAATTTTCCGATGGCCCTTGATGAAATCCATCATCGGCTGTTTGTCGGCTTTCGAAAGCCCGCGAAACTGACGGTTTTCGATGCCGAATCAGGTAAAATCTTGGTCAACCTGGACACCGTCGGCGATGCTGATGATATTTTCTACGACAGTTCGCGCCAGCGAATTTATATCGCCGGCGGCGACGGCTTCTTGAGTATTTTTCAACAACTTGATCCTGATCATTATGAGCCCGTGACGAAGATTCCGACAGTGGCGGGCGCTCGTACAGCATTGTTTGTGCCGGAACTTAATCGTCTCTACCTCGCCGTTCCGCATCGCGGTAGCCAGCGAGCCGAGGTGCGCGTCTATAGCGCACAGCCATGACGCGAGTCGCAATCGCGCACGCGTGCGCAGGATTGGTGCTGTTGTTTTTGATTGTATTACCGCATCGGGCTTACGGCTATCGGCCGTTCATATCGACCGATGCCGTGGTGGCGGATGTCAATGAGATGGAGATCGAACTCGGCTATTTTAATTGGGAACGAGAGAAGGGAAACACCACTTTCATTTCTCCCAAGGCGGTACTCAACTACGGATTTATTCACAACTTTGAGCTCGTCGGCGAATTCGCCGTCGAAGAACCGGGCCACGGTTCAGTACGGCTCGTAGACGCGGCGCTGTCGGTGAAAGCAGTTGTTAAGGAAGGCGTCCTGCAGGAAAAAGATGGTGTCAGCTTCGCCATCGAGGCCGGACCACTCATGCCGTCAACAAACAAAGACGAAAAACGCTTTGGCTTTGAAGGCATAGGGATATTGAGCGGAAAGCTCGAGCCGTTGACCTACCATGTAAACTTCGGCGGTGGTGTCGATCGGGCGCACGCGGATGCTTTTGCGATTTGGGGTTTTATTGCAGAGCTGCCAATCACTCCAAAACTCAGGCTGGTGGGGGAAATCAACGGCGAGAGTACTAGGCGAAGCTCGCCAGATAATTCCGCACTCCTGGGCGTCATCTGGCAAGCACCGTGGCAAAATATTTTCGTTGACGCCGGTCTTCGACGCGGGATGAGCAACGCTGCCGCTGACTGGATGTTTACGACTGGATTGACATTCAGCTTTTCTCTGGCGTCGATACTAACCAATTAAACCACGCTCTCTTGTCATTCGTTGGATTGCTGGACAAACGCTAACGGCAGTGACTAGAATAAAATCGCTTCAATTGGACAATACTGTCGGGAGGCAAATCAAATTGCATGCTTAAAGTGATACCCGTCGAAGAAGCCGTGGGGTTGCCACTGGCCCATGACATCACCGAAATCGTGCCCGGAAAACACAAAGGTCCGGCGTTTCGGCGCGGCCATATCGTGCGGCAGGAAGATATTTCGAAGTTGCTGGATGTCGGCAAGCGTAATCTCTACGTCATGGAGCTCGAAAAGGACGAGTTGCATGAGGAAGATGCCGCGCGGCGGCTGGCAAAAGCCGCGGCGGGAGAGAACCTGAAGCTCACCGACCCGAGTGAGGGGCGCATCAACTTGGTTGCGACCGTTTCGGGGTTGCTGAAGGTCGACAGCGATTTACTTTTCCGGTTCAATTCACTGGGTGATCTGATGCTGGCGACGCTGCCAGCAGACCGGTATGTCAAAGACGGAACCGTTGTCGCCGGGACAAGAACAATTCCTGTTGTCGTTAAAGAACAGCTGGTGCAAAAGGCGGAGGCGCTTTGCAAAGAAAAACCGATCGTAAGAGTGCTGCCGATGCCATCCAAGCGTGTCCACTTGGTGGTCACTGGCAGTGAGGTTTTTACCGGACGAATCAAAGATGGTTTTGGCCCGGTGGTGACCAAAAAAGTCACTGATCTCGGCTCACGACTCGAGTCCGTCAAGCTGGCGCCCGATGATCCGGAGGTCATTGCCGGAAATATCAAACAAGCTAAAGAGGCCGGCGCGGATGTGATTCTCGTCAGCGGCGGCATGTCGGTGGATCCTGACGACAAAACGCCGGAAGGTATTCGGAGAAGCGGGGCAGCTGTGGAAACACACGGGTTTCCGGTGTTGCCGGGTTCGATGTTTTTAATGGCTTATCTCGGCGATACGCCGGTCATGGGACTGTCCGGCTGTGTCTTGCACGATCCGTTTACCGCTTTCGACGTGCTCCTGCCGCGTCTCCTTGCCGGAGAGAGAGTCACGCGCGCCGAGATCATGGCCATGGGGCATGGTGGGTTGCAACGAAAACATGATCATTGATACAAAGCGAGATGGAGAATCGACGATTGCCATTTTGCATCTTCTATCCTCGATCTGAGGCCTAAAGGAAAAAGTCATGGATGTTTTGCGAACTCTGAAAGAACGCTGTGATCCCAAGAAGGCGGCGCTTATTGTCGTTGACGTGCAAAACGACTTTGTCAGTCCCGACGGCAGCGCAGCCAAACGCGGCGAAGATGTCGGCGCGGCGATGGCCATGGTCCCGAATCTCCTCCGCTTGATCGAGGAAGCACGTCGCGTGGGGCTCACGATCGTCTACATCCGAACCACGCATAGCGAATGGACCGATACATCCTCCTGGATCTATCGGACGTCACAAAAAGGCGGCCTGAGCACCTGCCGTGAAGGAACCTGGGGCGCGGAATTTTATGAGGGGATCTCGCCGCTGCCGAGCGAGCGGGTGGTGATCAAGCACCGCTACAGCGCTTTTATCAACACCGATCTCAACACGGTTCTGAAGGCGCGAAATATTCAGAGCGTGCTTGTCTGCGGTGTCGCGACCAACGTCTGCGTCGAAACCACCGCGCGGGATGGTTACATGTATGATTACTACGTGACCATGATCGAGGATTGTTCCGCGGCGTACGAGGCGAAATTACATCTTGGCACGTTGGAAAATATGCGGCGGCATTTCGGACTAGTGGCATCCTCCGGCGAGATCGTAGACGCCTGGAAGGACGTGCCCACGAAGCAAGCGGTCGGGCTCTAAGACTGAAAATCGTTCAAAAGCAAAGGGCCCGGCGGATTTTCTCCGCCAGGCCCCTTTGCTTCAGGTCGATCGATCCTAAATTCTACTTCATCATATCGGCATTGATTCTTTCCAATGCGTCGATCGGCGGCTGCAGGTCATCCTGGCTGAGCTCCGATAGCGGAACGTCGCAGAGATTTAACTCTTCGGCAAATTCTTTTCTGTTCGGATTGTAATAAATCAACCCGGTCAAAAACTTTCCTTCGGCAATGGCGGCGTGAATCGCCTGGACCGCCTGGAGCTTGTTGGTCGGATCGTAGTCTTTGCTGAGCTTGTGCAGGATGATATGCGATCCGTCGTGCATGGTCACTTCGTGATCCGTGCCTTCATCGTAATCCGCTTCGATGTTCTCATACGGCGGGATGAAATCGAGATCATGAATCGGATCCAAATGGCCTTTCACATATTTTAAACTCTTGGTTGATCCCTCGTGGTTGTTGAAAGTGACGCACGGGCTGATCACATCCAGAATCGCGCTGCCTTTGTGCGACAACGCGCCCTGAACCATCGGGGTTAACTGTTTGCGGTCTCCGGAAAAGCTTCGCGCCACATAAGTTGCCCCGAGCGTGATCGCCAGCTCTGCCAAATCGATCGCTGGGATATCGTTAACTTTGCCACCCTTCATCACCGAGCCGACATCCGCGGTCGCTGAGAACTGGCCTTTGGTCAAGCCGTAAACGCCGTTGTTCTCGATAATGTAGGTAATGTTGACGTTACGGCGCATCATATGGCAAAAATTGCCGAGGCCGATGGCCGAAGTGTCGCCGTCGCCGGAAACACCGATCGGCAGCAACATATGATTTGCCAAATTGGCGCCGGTCGCGACGGCCGACATTCTGCCGTGCACGGCGTTGAAACCAAAAGATTGGCTCAAGAAATAGGCCGGGGTTTTGGATGAGCAGCCGATGCCGCTCAGTTTGACCACCTTGCGCGGATCGATGCTGCTCTCGAAATAGGCGCGCTGCACCGATGCGGAAATCGCGTCGTGACCGCATCCCCGGCACATCGTCGATGCCGCGCCGTCGTAATCCTTTTCGCTTAAATTGAGACGGTTTAACTTTGCTTCTGCCATTTTTTCAATCCTGTCCTTATGCAGTTTTTGCCGACTGGGCCGCGGCGAAAATTTGGTTGACGACTTCCAGCGGCGTCGCCGGCAAGCCGTTGTAAATGAGTACGCTGACGATCTTGGTGCCTAGCTCCGGACATTCATCTTTGAGGATAGCCGCCATCTGACCGTCGCGGTTTTGCTCTACAAAATAAATCGTGTCGTGCTCGGCAAAGAAATCGCGGACTTCGCTGGTTAGCGGGAGCGCGCGGATCAGCATGTGATTCGTTCTAAGCCCCCGGGCTTTTAATCGATCGCGCGCCTCGCGCACGGGCTCGTAACTCGAACCGTAGCAAACGATTCCCGTCTTGACGCCCCGCTCTTTTTCGACGATCGGTTTGGGGACGAATTTGCGCGCGGTATCGAACTTCTTGCGCAAACGATCGAGAATATATTTGTAGTCGTGTTCGTCTTCGGAGTAGCGCGCGTCGGCATCGTGGCCGGAACCGCGGGTGAAGTAGGATGCCACGCGGTGTGGGTTGCCCGGGACGGTTCGATAAGGAATACCGTCGCCGTCTTGATCGAAGTAGCGGCGAAATTTCTTTCCGGCTTTGGTCCATTCTTCGAGTTGTTCGGCGCTCAGCCGTTTGCCGTAATCGAAGGGCTCCTGGTTAAGCTTGAGCGGATCCGATGACCAGAGATTCATACCGAGGTCGAGATCCATGGCAACGAATACCGGAGTCTGAAAGCGATCGGCGTAGTTGAAGCTCTGACGCGCAAAATCGAAGCAGGAATTCATGTCGTGAGGGATCAGAATAATGTGGCGGGTATCGCCGTGCGAGGCGTTGTACATGAGCGAAATATCGGATTGCTGGGTGCGTGTCGGCAGCCCAGTCGACGGTCCGCCACGCTGGATAATAAAGAAAACGGAAGGAATCTCGGCATAATAGGCCAAGCCGATGGTTTCGTTCATCAGCGAGACCCCTGGGCCTGAGGTCGATGTCATCGCGCGCGCTCCGGCCCAGCCGGCGCCTACGACCATACCCGCGGAAGCGATTTCGTCTTCTGCCTGTACGATCGCGTAGGCTTTCTTTCCATCTTTGGTCTTGCGTAGGCGCGGTAGGTAGTATTCCATCGCCTCCGCCAGCGAGCTTGAAGGAGTGATCGGATACCAGCAAATGACCGAGGCGCCCCCGTAGATCGCGCCGAGTGCGGCTGCGGTGTTGCCTTCAGTGATGATTTTCCCCTTGTTGCCATCGGGAATGGGCTCGAACCGCGCGATGTTCTGCTTAAAATTCTGTTCTTTGCAGTACTGATAGCCGGCATCAATACAGATCATGTTGGACTCAATGACTGCCGGTTTTTTGCCGAAGGTGTCTTCGAGCACCGATTTGATCACGGACATATCGATGCCAAACAGGTAAGCCAGGGCGCCGACATAAACCATGTTGCGCTGCTTGGCGCGCAACGGCGAGGCCGGCACGAGTTTAGTGACCAACTTGTTGGCTGGAAAACCGATGTATTGAACACCATCCCGTTTAAGGTTTGCGGCCAAAGGCGTGGAATCGTCGTACAAAATCAAACCACCATCGCGCACGCGGTAAATGTCTTTGCCGGCGGTCGCATCATTGAACATAACCATGACGTCGATGACATCCTTGCGGCTCAAATAACCATCGGCGTTGGCGCGGATCTGGTACCAGGTGGGTAGCCCCTGAATGTTCGAAGGAAACATGTTTTTCGACGAGCAGGGAATCCCCATCTTAAAAATCGCCTTGAACAGGATATTGTTCGACGACGCGCTGCCCGAACCGTTTTCGGTGGCAACGCAGATGTTTAAATCGTTTATCGACGGTGTATCCAAAATACGACCTCCTTGGTCTTGAGAGCGGTCCTTGGATTCTAACACATAGGCCTTGAAAGACAATAAATTACCGGCTTCTAGCCGGGCGTGTATTGATCCTCGTTATCGAGGTATTCAGCCACTTCTTTCCAGCTGCGGCGCACCTGCTCATCAATGTTAAACGCCCGCGCAAACTGAAGAATCTCCGGCATCGAAACCAATCCAGTAAGCTCACCTTGGTCATCTTTGACCGGCATATTTCGGATGTCGCGGTGATACATCTCGGCGAGAACGTCGCCCACAAATGTCGAACCCGGCATCATAATGATCGGCATCGTCATCACTTCTTTGAGCGAAGTCTCACGTGGGTTGAGCTCGCGCGCGGCGACTCGCTTCAGGACATCGCGCTCGGTGAAAATGCCCGTGGGCTTACCGGCGACGGTGACGATCACGGCCGTGACGTTCTTATCGGTCAGGTTCTTGATCGCTGCCTGAACCGTGGCAGTCTCATCAATCGTCACGAGCGCTGGGGTGGCGATCTCGCCGAGAGTTTTGGTTTCGGCCATTCCCTGGCCGAGCTCGACCGCCAAGTTGAGAATGCGGCGCATGGAGACAATGCCGATAATTTTGCCGCGCCGCCCACGCACGAGCAGATGGCGATACTTGCCCCGATACATTTTTCCAAAAGCCTCGATGATATGAGTTTCCTCCCGTACCGCCCGAATCGGGGAGGTCATCACTTTTTTGATGCTCTCCTTTCTCGGGTCGAGGCCGGCGTTGACCACGCGCTTCACCACATCTTTCTCGGTAAAAATCCCCACAGGCACTTCGTCGTCGGTGACAATAATGCGCCCAACGTCCTCGGCGATCATGGTTTGCATCACGTCAAAGATCGAGGCGGAGACCGGAGCCTTGGTCAGCTGAGTGGTCATGATCTCGCTCACCCGATTGGAAAGCATTGGGCACCTCCAAAAATATTGATCACAAGGAGCGCAGTTCACCTGGCGCAGACCCACTCACTATAGCATTCGGCGGTCGCCAAGTTAATCATCCGCGCGATGTGCCGTTGCACATTTCAGATCGTTGCGAGCGGGTGTAACAGCGTGTTAGATTTAGTTTCACCTCGGTTATGATAATGGGTCCACTATGAGCCGCAGAGATCCGGAATTTGAACACGGCCTGGTCACCGAGACCAAAAAAAAGGTCAAGCGGCCGCCCCTCTATAAAGTCCTGCTCCACAACGACGATTACACGACCAAAGAGTTCGTTGTGCAGGTTCTGCAATACGTTTTTCATAAGGAGCAGACCGAGGCGGTTCAGATCATGCTTCACGTGCACAAGAAAGGCATCGGCGTTGCCGGCGTCTACACCTACGAAGTCGCCGAAACCAAGGTCGCGCTAGTTGAAAACCTAGCGCGTCAGCATGAGTATCCGCTGAAATGCACAATGGAAGAGGCTTAGTATGATCAGTAAAGAACTCGAAGCCACGCTCAACTTTGCGTTGAAAGAAGCCAAAGCGCGCAGGCATGAATACGTCAGTTTGGAACACCTGCTCTACGCCTTGCTGCGCGACAAGGACGGTAAAGCAGCCATTGTCGCCTGTGGGGGCGACATCGAAAAGCTGAATAAAGCTCTCGAAGAATTTATGGCTGCGCGGATGGAAACGCTACCGCAGGGACGAGACCGCGACCCGCAGCAGACTTTGAGCTTTCACCGTGTTTTGCAACGGGCGGTGATCCACGCCCAATCAGCTGAGCGCAAGGAGATCAACGGCGGTAATTTGCTGATCGCGATGTACCGTGAGCCGGATTCTTACGCCGTTTATCTTCTCGAGGAACAAGGCATCACGCGGTTCGATCTGGTCAATTATGTTTCGCACGGCGTGTCTAAGATCGCCGCGGAGGAAGAAGCCGATAGCCAGTCCGAGGATGACGAGGAAAGCGGCGAGGAGCGACCGTCGCGCCGAGTGAAGCCGCTGGAGGCGTTCACGGTCAATTTGGTTGATAAAGCGGCGCAGGGCTTAATCGATCCGCTCATCGGCAGAGATGACGAGATCGAGCGGACCATTCACGTGCTGTGTCGGCGGCGGAAGAATAATCCGATCTATGTGGGTGATCCCGGCGTGGGTAAGACCGCCATCGCCGAGGGTCTGGCAATGAAAATTCATCATGGCGAAGTGCCTGATGCGCTCAAGAGCGCGGTTATTTACGCCCTTGACATGGGAGCCCTGCTTGCGGGCACGAAGTTTCGCGGTGATTTCGAGGCGCGGCTCAAGGGGGTTCTCACCGGACTTAAAAAACATGCCAACTCGGTCCTTTTTATCGATGAAATCCACACCATTGTCGGCGCTGGCGCGACCAGCGGCGGGTCCATGGATGCGTCAAATATTTTGAAGCCTGCGTTGGCTTCCGGAGAGCTCAAATGCATCGGCTCGACAACTTATCATGATTACAAGAGCTATTTTGAGCGCGACCGGGCATTAGCGCGACGTTTTCAAAAAATCGAAGTGCCGGAACCGAGCCAGGAAGACGCGGTCAAAATCCTGCAAGGTTTAAAACCCCACTACGAAAAACATCACGGCGTGCGCTACAGCAATAGCGCGATCCGTGCGGCCGTGAAGCTCTCAGCCAAGCACATCAACGACCGGCGCTTGCCGGACAAGGCGATCGACGTCATCGACGAAATCGGCGCGGCAGTGAAGATCCAACCGGAAGAAAAACGGCGCAAAACGATTAGTCCGAAAGATGTGGAGAATATCGTTGCCAAGATTGCCAAGATTCCGCCGAGAAGCGTGTCGAGCTCCGATAAAGAACAGCTGCAAAGTCTCGACCGAGAGTTGAAGCTCGTCGTGTTTGGCCAAGATTCGGCCATCGACACCCTAGCCAGCACAATCAAGCTTTCCCGCTCCGGTCTTGGCCATCCGGAAAAACCGATCGGCTGTTTTCTTTTTGCCGGGCCCACCGGGGTCGGCAAGACTGAGCTGGCGAAGCAACTCGCGAAGACCATGGGGATCGAGTTTCTGCGCTTCGATATGAGCGAATACATGGAAAAACATACCGTCTCGCGGCTCATCGGCGCGCCTCCGGGATACGTAGGTTTCGATCAAGGCGGATTGCTGACCGACGCGATCAATCGAAATCCCTACGCCGTCTTGCTGCTCGATGAAATCGAGAAGGCACATCCCGACCTGTTCAATATTTTACTGCAGGTGATGGATCACGCGGCTCTCACTGACAATAACGGGAAAAAGGCGGACTTTCGGAATATTGTGTTGATCATGACCACCAATGCCGGGGCGCGGGAAATGAGCGGCTCACCGCTCGGCTTCGGCGCTCAATCGAACATGGGCAAAGGCAAAGAAGCGATAGAAAAAATGTTCAGCCCGGAATTTCGCAATCGGCTCGATGCCATGATCACCTTCAATTCGCTCAGCCAGGAAAACATCGAGCGCGTGGTAGATAAGTTCATCATCGAGCTCGACCAGCAGCTCAACGAGCGCAAGGTGTTTCTGCAGCTCACGCCACGCGCACGCCGTTGGTTTGCCGAACGCGGCTATGACCCGACTTTCGGCGCCCGGCCGATGGCACGACTGATCCAAAACGAAATCAAGCGGGTTCTCGCCGATGAGATTCTATTCGGCAGGCTGCAAGTGGGCGGCAAGGTCGAGGTCGATGAAGAAGAAGGCAAGTTAACCTTCTCCTACAGCACGCCCGCGCTGGCTCCGGTCTGAGCCGGAACTCTTCCGTTCATTCGAAGATTCTATCCGCGCAGATGGAAAACTTTATCATCGCGGTTTTCCTCTTCTTGTTTCTACTCGAATTCTGCATCGAATTTATTCTGAACGAATTGAATCTGCGCTATGTCCGGGCGCGCTGGGCCGAGAAAAAAATCCCGGATTGCTTCCGCGATAAAATCGGCGCCGAAGACTATGAGCGCTCGGTCCAATATACGCTGGCGAGAGGCTTCTTCGGCCGTTGGGCGGAAACCTACGGCCGAGGCGTCACGCTTTTCGTTCTGTTCAGCGGAGTGCTTGGCAGCTTGGATCGAACGGCTAACGCGGTTGCGCAGCACTATTGGTTAGGCGTTTACGGCGCAGGGATTTTATTCTGTCTCGCGGTCGTGTTGATATTTTCACTGGCGAGCTTGCCGACAAGTATTTACTCCACCTTCTATCTCGAAGCGAAATTCGGGTTCAATAAGACGACGGCAAGTCTCTATATCGTCGACAAGCTCAAAGCTCTGATTCTGGGCCTGGTGATCGGCGTGCCGTTTCTATGGGTTGTGCTCTGGCTGATGGATACGATGGGGGTTTATTGGTGGATTTGGGCCTTTGGCTTTATTCTAGCTTTCCAGCTTTTGATGATTGTCATATTCCCTACTTTCATCGCGCCCTGGTTCAATAAGTTCGAGCCGCTTCCCGCTGGCGAGTTGCGCGATCGAATTTTGGCGTTGGCGAAGCAGCTCGGCTTCAAAACCAGCGGCATTTATACCATGGACGGGTCCAAACGCTCGGCTCATTCGAATGCGTACTTCACGGGTTTGGGTCGTTCCAAGAGGATCGTTCTGTTCGATACATTGCTCGAGCAAATGACTATCGATCAGGGATTGGCGGTGCTCGCGCATGAAATGGGCCACTACAAAATGAAGCACATCGTGCGGATGCTTCTTGTGCAAACGCTCTTTCTTTTGATCGGGCTATACCTGCTGAGTTTGCTGCTGAATTATGCGCCGCTGTTTTCGGCCTTCGGTTTGGAACGGTCGAATCATGCGGCGCTGGTCTTATTCAGCTTGATATCGGGACCAGCCACCTTCTATCTTGCACCCCTGATGAATGTTCTGTCGCGCAAGCATGAGTACGAAGCGGACCATTTCGCCACGCGCACATTGCGCGACGGGAAAGCGATGGAAGAGGCGCTGGTTAACCTGACGATCAAGAATCTTTCGAATTTGACGCCGCATCCGTGGTATTCCGCCTATTATTATTCGCACCCGACACCTGTCGAGCGGATTGGCGCAATCCGCAGCTGTCCAGTCTGACAGCTTCTCGGCGGATCTGACGACGAGAGGGCCAGTTCCTTACGCTTTCCAAGCATCGCCAGCGGGCGACGCCACCGAACAAACCTGTGCGACCCAACAATGAATGAAAAAGAACTAGCTCGGTTTTGTCAAATTTGACGATCTGCTTCCGCCGCCCTTCGGTGTGGCAAGTTCGGACAATTTCACGGTAAAGCGCTAAATTTCCAGCGGTTCCTTTTAAACTGCCAAGTCTCGCGGTTAGTGCACGATGCGCGGCATTCCGATTGCTCTTAGCCCCGATAAGCTCTTGTTGGTGGAGGGTAAATGCGTAATGAAGTAAAAACGGAATCCGATCCCGCGGATCTTACCATTATCGTCGCCGACCGACATCCCTTCGCCCGCGCGGCGCTCGCCGCGTTGTTGAGCTACGACGGTTACCGAGTTTTCCAAGCACAGAGTTTTCAGACTACTCTTTCCTATCTCGATCAAATCCCAAATGTCGCGCTCATCATCGTCGACCTCGACACTCCTGAATGGAGGTCCATTGTACGTCATGCGGTGAAGACAACGAACGCGCTGCTGATCGCGATGGAAGGAACCCATCCTTATTCCGAAATGTACGACCTGAAAGCGCTTGGGATTCAAATCTGTTTGAAAAAACCGATTACCTATCGCGACGTGCAGGAAGCGATCCGACAAAACTTTTGCCAGCGAGAGTTTTCAATCCGTGTGGCAGAAGCAGCCGCAGCGATCCCCAATCGTGTGTTTTAATTAAAACGGACGGCAGCCGCCGCACTAGGTCAGTCTCTGAAACTCGACGGAGACCTAACGGTGATGATCGTAGTCATTAGCGCCATCAGCACCATCGAGGAATAAACAGTCTGGTTCAGAATTGGCTCTGCCTCCAGCATTGCTCGAGTTCCTATTCCCGCGAAATCAGCCCAACCTTCCCGCGGAACCATTCCGATCCCTACGCCAAGCGGCGGATACCTGATCCGACGAGACCCAATCCGCAGACCAATTTTCCAATAACGGCGGAGACGATCAAGGTTGCTCCGAGAGCGAGCGCGGCGGGCTTCGATCAAGCTCGACAGATCTACTTTCAGACCCATCAGCACGAAAAAAGCGGAACCAACAGTTCGGAAAGCGGCACGAGAAGCTCACGAAGGCTTGCTTCCTCGGCTCTGGTACGAATTCCTGCGCCATACGGGTCGAGCAACACGTGAAGAAGCTACCGCGGTTCGAGTTTTGCCCTCAGAAAACAGCACTGCGATGCTAGTTTTCGACATCGGTTGTGCTAGCATGGCTCAATTCGACCGAGGAAGTTGGAGGAAAGCATGGGACCCACTGAATGGGATTTTCGGAACAAGCTTTTGGCGGTTTTGAGCGCTGCGAGACACAAAGGCATGCCTTATGTCGATGTGGAATCGGGAAATCTGTTTGCCCAATTGGGCAGCGATTCAAAATCGAATCTTCGCGTTCCGAAATGCCACGAGATCATGACCCGGATGATGCGGCCCGGTGACGCGATCCTGGAGGAAACGCAAACCGGTGACCGTGCGACCATGCTGGTTCGATATATCCTGAACGCCAAACGTGAGAATTAATCGCGCGCTCGGTATTCTCGCGGCTCTCGCGGAAAGAAATTTATTTGTTGCGATTTAGAAATTAGGAAATGGTCGGGGCGAGTGGATTTGAACCACCGACTTCACGGTCCCGAACCGTGCGCTCTACCAAGCTGAGCCACGCCCCGACCGGCTCAAACTAACACACCGAAACCAGAAAACAACAGCTAAACCGCGCTCCCATACAACGGATCGAATCGACGCTAACTGCCGCTAACCGCATGGCGCATCTGGCGGATGGTAGCAGCGTAATCCGGGGTTTTGAATATTCCGGAACCGGACACGATTACTTCTCCACCGGCAGCGACAACTCGCGCAATATTATCGGTTTTGATACCACCATCGACTTCGATCAGAATTTTTAATCGACGTTGATCGAAGATTTTTTTGACCTCGGCGATTTTGGGAAGAACGTCCGGAATAAAGGCCTGGCCGCCAAAACCGGGAAAGACCGTCATCATTAAAATCATATCGATGTGCTCGAAGCAGAGTTCAACTTTATCCAGCGGCACATCCGGATTGACAGCGATGGAGCACTTCGCGCCGAGTTCCCAAATGCGCTCCAGGGTAGCGTTCGGATCCGGACAAGTGTCGGGATGAATCGACACCCAATCCGCACCGGCTTTGACAAATTCAGGCGCGTATTTATCCGGATCGGTAATCATCAGATGAACGTCCAGCGGAATCTTGGTGACCTTGCGCACGGATTCAACGACCACTGGACCAATGGTGATATTCGGCACGAAATGCCCGTCCATGACATCGACATGCAGCCAATCTGCGCCCGCTGCTTCAACCTCGGCAATTTCGTCCTTGAGCCGGCTAAAGTCCGCGGAGAGTATCGATGGCGCGATTTTTACCGATGCCATTCAGGAAATCCTCTTCATGCGCGCGGCAAAAAATCCGTCCGTATCATCGCGGTTCGGCAGCGTCTCGAAGTAGTTCGCCCTGATCATCGTTTTTGCCTCGTCGGGAAGATAGCGCGCGGCATTTTCCAACTCAAACTCGGGGTGACGAGCGAGAAAGGATTCCACATTGCGCTCATTTTCCTCCGCCGTGAGGGTGCAGGTCGCATAGACGAGAATCCCGCCGAGCCTTAGATGCGGAGCCACGCAATCGAGAATTTTTGACTGCAACGCGCGGAGGCGTCGAACATCTGCGGGATCCCGATGCCACTTGATTTCGGGATGCGAGCGCAGGGTACCGAAGCCGCTGCAGGGTGCATCGACGAGAATGCGGTCGTAGGGCCCGCTAAGATCATCATTGAGTCGATGGCTCACGTCAGCTCGATACGGCCGAACGGCGGTGATACCCAAACGGCTAAGGTTCTCGCGTAGTTTGGCGATACCTGTAGACGATCTGTCGATGGCGACGATTTCGCCTCGGTCCTTCATGATTTCGGCAATGTGTGTCACTTTACCGCCGGGCGCCGCACAGGCGTCTAGGATCCGTTCTCCGGGCATGGCTGAGAGCAGCGGCGCGACAAGCTGCGACGACTCCCCTTGCACCTGAAACAATCCTTCAGCGAAACCGGAAAGCTTTTCAACAGCGCCAGCCGATTGAATAGAAATTCCTTGCGGTGATTGTCGGGTCGGCTTTGCTGTAACTCCGGCATCTAACAGAAGGTGCAACAACTGGTCTCTGCTACATTTGAGCGAGTTGGCGCGCAAGACCAAGGGCGATTTTTCATTGTTGGCGCGCATTAATCTTATCGCGGCTTCAAGACCGAATTGTTCCCTCCACAGTTTTACCAGCCACTCGGGATGGGAATATTCGACGGCGAGGGACGAGCTCAACGGGTTTTCTGAGGCGATCGTGTCACCCGGTTTGCTCCGAAGAAAATTGCGCAGCACGCCATTAACAAAACCGGCAGCTTTTTTGCCGCCGTGGTGCTTGGCTATTTCCACAGCTTCGCTCACCGCGGCGTACTCGGGGACGCGGTCGAGAAAGAGCAGCTGATAACAGGTGAGGCGCAGTAAGTTGCGAATCCTTTGATCCGTGCGCGAAAAAGGCTGATGCAGATGTTTAGCCAATGCTGCGTCAATTTTGCCGCGCCAGCGGAGAGTACCATAAACAACTTCGGTGAGCAGAGCCCGGTCACGCTCATCCATGCTACTATTCTTGAGCGCTCGATCGAGCAAAATGTCGGCATAGGCTTTGCGCGTGTCGACCTGGGCGAGAATCTCAGCCGCGATTGCGCGTAGGTTGAGCCGGGCTTTTTCAGCCAAGGCGATCACCGGCTCTAATTCGCGCACCCTTGATGAATTCTGTGCCCGGCAGTTTTTTTTTGTTTTCCAGTTGAACCTCTTCGAGGCTAACGGCGGTGGTGGCTGTGGCCACCCAAAACCCGCCGCTATCGGCGCGAATGATTTCACCGGGCTCGCCGCGATTCTCGGTGATGATCATGGTCCGGTGCACCTTGAGTAGGCGTCCGTTCAAATAAGTGAAACTCCCCGGCCAAGGATCGAAACCGCGCACACGCCGCTCGATTTCCACGGCGGCTCTTCGCCAGTCGATGAGTCCGTCTTCTTTCTTCAGCATCGGCGCTAATGATGCCTGAGACCCGTCTTGTTCTCTCGGAATGAGAGATCCTTCTTTGAGCCGCCCGAGGGTTTCTGCGAGCAAGCGGGAGCCGATTGGAGTGAGTTTTTTTTGAAGTGAACCGGTGGTTTCGTCAGGAGCGAGTGGAAGAGGTTCCTGGAGGTAAATCGCCCCAGCATCCATCTTCTCTACCAGTTTCATGGTCGTCACGCCGCCCTGCTCTTCTCCATTGATGATGGTCCAAGCGGCTGGGGCCGCACCGCGATATTTCGGCAAGAGCGAGTAGTGAACGTTGAGACAGCCGTATGGCGGCAGATCCAAAATGGTTTTCGGGAGAATTCGTCCGTAGGCGACGACTACGATAATCTGCGGGCGCCAGACGCGTAAGGTTTCGAGCACTTCCGGCGCCCTGATCTTTTCCGGCGCGATCACCGGAACGCCATGCGCTTCGGCCAGCTTGCGGACCGGTGATCGCAATGGCCGTTGGCCGCGACCGGACGGACGATCGGGCTGGGTAACGACGCCGACAAGAAGATCATGCGATTCAAACAACGCTTCGAGCGTTGCGGCAGCGATCTCGGGCGTGCCCATGAAAACGATCGGCCACTCGAGTGACATTGACGATCCGCTAAGTTTGGCGAGTTACTCTGGCGGGCGCAGGTGCGGGCGTCAGATCATTACCCGCGTGCCTTCTTTGGGCGGCTCGGTGCCGCTTCTCAGCATTTTCTTTCGCCTGCGGGTATAGAGATCGCGCTTCAGACGGCTGATGCGGTCGATAAATAGCTTCCCATCGAGATGATCGATTTCGTGTTGCAGTGCAACCGCGAGAAGCCCTTCGGCTGCGATCTTCAGTTCCTTCTCATGCTCATCGAGGGCGACGATTTCCACCTGAGCTGCGCGCCGAACTTCGGCGGTAAAATCGATGACGCTCAAGCAGCCTTCCTCCCAAACGACCTCGCCTTCCGCCCGAGTGATCACGGGATTGATGAGTTTGTAAACTTGCTTACGCGGATTTTCATGATCCACGTCCATGACCACGATGCGCTCGGAAGCACCCACTTGTGGCGCTGCCAGGCCAACCCCGGGCGCGGCATACATGGTATCCAACAGGTCTTCGATCAACTGCGCTGTTGTTCCGGTAATATTTTTGACGGGCGTGGCAACTTTGTGAAGCAATGGATCAGGGTATTTCAAAATCTCCAAGATCGCCATAACTGAAAAAATTCATAACATACTGTACGGATCAACATCAATGTGGAGGCGCACAGCACGGGAGTTTGGCAGTATGTCCCTTGCGGCGCGCGCAAGCTTTAACAGACGGGAGCTGTGCTTGCTGCGCAGAAGAAGCTGCCAGCGATAACGATTCCGGAGCTTTTCAATGGGAGCAGCCGCAGGCCCGAGCACTTCGACATTGTCGTAAATTTGGGGATTGCGAGTCTGAAGCGCTCGGAGCCCGGCTGCGAGCAACTGAATGTTCTTTTCCACGTCGGTGGCCTTCGGCCCATCCACGCGCAGGTTGACGAGCCGGCTGAACGGCGGATAATTGAGGGCCTGGCGGAACTCGCGCTCCGCGGCAAAAAACCCGCGGTAGTCGTGGGCGATTAAAAATTGCATCGCGTAGTGATCGGGCGCATACGTTTGGATAATGACCCGCCCGGGATTATCACCCCGCCCCGAACGGCCAGCAACCTGGCTCAAAAGCTGAAATGTTCGCTCCGCCGCGCGAAAGTCTGGCATATTGAGCGACAGATCCGCGAGTAAAGCACCGACAACCGTGACGCCAAAAACATCGTGCCCTTTGGTTACCATTTGAGTTCCGACAAGTATATCGATGTCGCCGTTTTCCCAGCGTCGAATCAATGCTTCGTGTGAACCGCGCCCGTGCGTCGTATCTCTATCCATGCGGGCCACTCTAGCGTCCGGGAGGAGCTGCTTGAGAGCCTGTTCAACTCGTTCTGTGCCGGTGCCAATCCTTGAGAGCGTTTCTTTGTGGCACTCCGGGCAATTGTCCGTCAGCGGCCGACGGTAATCACAATGGTGACACGACATTCTGTTTAGCTTCAGATGCAACGCGAGGGTGACGCTGCAGTGAGGACAACGCCAGACATAGCCGCAGATACGGCATTGAACGAAATTGGCGAACCCTCGACGGTTGAGGAAAATTAAAGTTTGATGCCCGGAAGAGAAATTGTCGTTCAGAGCGCGCACGAGCACGTCCGAGAAAAGCCGCTGGCCGGCAATCGCTGACTCCGCCTGCGCGGTCGTCATTGTGGCTGAGTTCGAACAGTTCGATGCAAATCGTGCGCGCAGATCGATCGTTTCAATGACTGGCAGCGGCCGCTGTTCCACTCGCCGGGTGATTTCGAGAAGCCGGTAACGCCCTTGTCTGCAGTTTTCATACGTCTCCAACGCTGGCGTGGCTGAGCCCAGAATCACCGGACATGCCAACAGCTTGCCGCGAACTACCGCAACGTCCCGGCCGTTGTATCGAAGCGTTTCCTCCTGCTTGTAGGACGGGTCGTGTTCTTCGTCCACGACGATCAGTCCTAGATCAGGAATCGGTGCAAACACGGCCGATCTCGCGCCAATGACAACATCGACGTCCCCCCGTGCGATATGGCGCCATTGGGCCAATCGCTCAGCGGCCGTGAGCGCACTGTGCAGCACACCGGTGTTGTTCGGGAAGCGGGCTCTCAACCGATCCAAGAGCTGTGGCGTGAGTGAAATCTCCGGAATCAAAATGAGACTTCGTCGGCCAAGCGCTTTGGCCCGTTCCATAGCGCGCAAGTAAACTTCGGTTTTGCCGCTACCGGTCACACCGTGCAGCAAAAAAGTTTCAAATCCGCCGCTGCTGATGCGCTCCTCTATGGTGCGAAGCGCGCTATTCTGCTCGGGGGTCAGGCGAAACTTTGTTGGCGCATCCGTCGCCGGCGCACTTGCGGTCGGCCAACTTTGGTCTTTGCTGGTTCGCTGCGTTGGCAGATGATCGTGCATCTCGATGACTCCACGAGACTCAAACCGGGCGAGTACGGTCTGGAGCGCTACTTCGGGAAACGCTCGCTTGAGCGCGGCGCTTGGCATTTTTCCTTTATGTTGACGTAAGGTACGGAGAACCTTACGGCCAAGCTCGTCGGTAATTTTTGCCTCGGCTTGCTTGAGCAAGACCATTCTTTGACTTTGCCGGCGCGAGTTTGGCGGCAGCACAGAGGTGATGACTTCGCCCAGGGATGCGACATAGTACTGCGCTATCCATTTAGCGAGCTCGAGCAAATGAGCGTCAAGAAAAGGCTGATCATCGAGTAACGCGATAATGTCTTTGGTCTGATGCAATAAATTTTCTCGGACCGACTCCAAAAAAATCCCGGTCACCGTCCTTTTTTGCAGAGGCACCAAGACTCTCAGTCCGGGAACAATTCGGTCCTGCAACGATTCAGGCACACCGTAGATCAGGGGCTCTTTGAACGGACCCGGCACGACGACTCGGGCGAATTGCCGCGCGGATTTCATCGCTGATTTCTACCGACGGGTTCTTGGAAAAGCAACTTAGCGCTCGCCGAACGTTTCTGTTCAATTCTGTCGTCAAAGGAGCAAGGCGGGTGTGGCATAGCTTCATCAATCCTCGGATGTCCATGATTTGACTGAGTAAAAGGGCGAGCATCCCGCAGGCGCTCGTGGCAGTTAGTTTGCTTTAAGAGCGCAACGACTTACCACAATTCGCCATAATTAAGGCAAATTTTACGTAACCGAAGCCGGGTTATAAAAACTCGGAAACTTCTGCGCGTCTAGACTGTGGATGGGATCAGCGGGATGGATCACGAGAACAGCGTCAAAAAGATGCGTGAAGCGAAGATGCTCAGCAAGACCGAGTTAGCTCGGCTGGCGGGCATTTCGCTACTCACTCTCAATCGAATCGAAGAGGGCAAAGATTGTCGGATGGCGACTAAGCGCAAGATCCTCTTGGCTCTGGGGCTTTCGATCGAGCAAAAGCAAACTCTATTCAAGCGCTGAGATGCTCCCTTTTTTGAAGAATTTTAATTTGGGTTGGCTCAACATCTTCGCCGCCAACGATGGCTACGTGGCGCTGGATATCGGCTCGAGTTCGGTCAAGATGATCGAAGCTGCGGTTGATCGAAATGGTTATCGAATCGTCAGCCTGGGTATTCTGCCGCTGCCCGACTATGCGATTCAGAACAACATGGTCGTGGACTCCAAACCGGTAGTGGAGAGTATTCGCAAGCTCATCAGTGACAACCGAGTTAAATCCACGCAGGTTATTTCTGCCGTGCCCGGCCGGGCCGTAATTATGAAGAAAGTGCAGATGCCGAAACAAGAGCCGGCAGAACTGGAAGCCAATATCGAATTCGAAGCGCAGAACGTCATTCCGGAAAACCTCGAGAACGTCAATCTGGATCATCAAGTGCTGCAGGAAATCGATGGCGGCAACAAAATGGATGTCTTGTTGGTGGCGGTAAAGAAGGAAATCGTCAACAGCTATGCCGATGCGATCGAAGCAGCCGGGTTGATCCCCACGATTATCGACGTGGATTACTTTGCCTTGGAAAATATGTACGAAGCCAATTATGGGGCTGAAGCCGAACACGGTGTCACCGGCATCATTCATATCGGCGCGCAGTATACGAGCATTACACTTCTGCAAAACGGGATTTCGATTTTTACCGGCGACTTGTCGGTAGGCGGAGCGTACTTTACCGATAATCTCGCAAGACAGCTCGGGGTGTCTGTTGAGGCCGCTGAGACTTTCAAAACAACGGGCATTTTGGATGGCAACAAGGGGTTGGATTTGGAATCGACGCTAACAGCGACGTCCGAAGAGCTGGCCGATGAAATCAGGAGAACTGTAAGCCTTTACGGAGCGTTTCCGTCCGACGATGGCGATGGTCTCAAGGTAATCTATATCAGCGGTGGCGGCGCCAAGCTCGCCGGCTTACGAACCCTACTCGAGGATCGGATGGCGGTGCCGGTGCGCTTGAGCGAGCCGTTCCGCCGCTTCACGGTTAACAAAAACATCGATCGAACGTTTTTAACGGAAGCGGCCCCCTATTTTGCCGTGGGCGCTGGATTGTCAATTCGCCGCGCGGGAGACAAATGATCCGGGTCAACCTACTCCCGATTAAAGCGTTGCAAGCCGAGGTTACACGCCGGCGCGAAATCATCATTGGTTCCTCGGTGCTGGGCTCTTTAGCGGCTCTTTTGATTGGCGCGCATATTTATCAAGCTCACCAGCTCTCGCAACTGCAAAATGAACTTTCGGCGTTGCGCACCGAGCTCCAGGCTCTGACGTTGAAGGTTAAAGAGGTTGGCGATCTCCAGAACAAAATAAAAGATTTCCGTAGCAAGAACAAAATCATCGAAGACCTGAACAGAAAAAAGACCGGTCCGGTATTGGTCATGGAAAGTCTTTCAAGCGCAGTTCCCGCGAGTCTTTGGTTGACGGAGTTCAAAGAAACTGGCGGTAGCCTGACGATGAATGGGCTTGCCGTTGACAATCAAACTATCGCCGAGTTCATGAAGGCGATCGCGGAATCAAAATATTTCAAAGATGTTGAGCTGGTGGAAACCACCCAGGGCGCTGGTCCGAGCGCCGCGTTGAAAAAATTCGCGCTCAAAACGACGATCGTCTACCGCCCGCCCGAGTCCATTCCGGTGAGCAGCAAGCCCACGCCGACTGTTGTCATCAAAAAAGAGGAGACGCATTGAATCAGATCCTCGACGCCATTCTAGAGCGATCGACAGCGCAAAAGATCGCGATGCTCGCGGTGACTGTGATTTTAATGATCGCGCTCTATTACAGTTTTTTGTTTGGCCCGAGAGCGGACGAGCTGGCGAAATTGGCCGATAGTGTCGAAATTGCGCGCAACGAGAAAACGGTCAAGACCCAAAAAGCAGCCAACTTGTCGCGTCTGCGTCAAGATCTGCAACGTCTCGATGCCGAGCTAAGGAAGGCGATCGCTCAGCTGCCCGAGAAAAGGGAGATCCCGGAATTGCTGAGCAGCATTTCCAGCAAAGCCCAACAGTCGGGCCTCGATGTCCTTCTATTTCGTCCGCGCGCGGAGAGCTACCAAGAATTTTATGCGGAAGTACCGGTGGACATTACGGTCAAGGGCAATTTTTATAACACGGTGAATTTTTTTGATGAAGTTGGACGAATGGATCGACTGGTCAATATCGACAATATCGGCTTCAAAAACCCTACCGTAAGTGGCGACAATGTGGTGTTGGAGACAACCAGTGTCGCGACCGCGTTTCGCTTTCTCGATGAGGCGGAGCGAAAAAAAGTTGCCGAAGAGAAGGCGAAAGCGGCCAAAACGAAGAAATAGAGATCGATGCACTCCCCAAGCAAAATCATCCTTGTTGTTTTTCTCAGCCTAGCCGCGTTAAGCCACGGTGCCGAAGAACCGATGCCGTCGGACAAGATGAAAGAAGCGGTGGGCAAGTTGAACAAGGCACCGGCGAGCATTGGCCAAAGTTTACGGGGGTTAACCGATGCGGCGACGACGAAACTGAAGCAGCTTTCCGGCAGTGATAAGCCGGCGCCGGAATCCAAGGCGATCGATATGACTGTGCCCCAGAAAAAGACTGACATTGCACCGCCAGCACACGTAATGAAACCGGATGGACGCGATCCATTTCGTCCGATGACGGTCAAAACCAACGCGGCGTCGCGCTCACGCGATAATCTTTCGCCGCTCGAGCGGTTCGACATCGGGCAGCTCAAGATCGTGGGGATTGTGACGGACGTTAAGGAACCGCGAGCCATGGTCGAGGACAGCGCCGGTCTTGGCTACACCGTCAAAGTTGGAACTCCGATTGGCAGTAATGACGGTCGAGTGAAAGTCATTGGACGGGACCAGATTGTTGTCGAGGAGATTTATGTCGATGCTTATGGAGCCCGAAAAAAACGCGATATCGCGATGCGACTCTCGACGGAGTAGCGATGATGAGGAAAAGCAGGAACATGCTTGCTGCGAATAGTGAATTACGGAGCGATCGGCAACTTCGAATGCTCGCGTTCGGATTGATTTGCGCCATAGGGATCATGGCTGTCAGCGGCTGCACGACGAGCAAAGAGACGCGGCTCCCACCCGCGACACAAGCTCCGGCCGCGCCACAGCCGGCCAGCGGCAGCGCTGCAACTACGGCGACTCCGATGCAGAGCCTGCAAGAGCTGAGTGTACGCGAAGAAAAAGGACAGACCACGCTGCTGATTAAATTTGCTCAACCGCTAAGTCAGTACCGGCATTTTACGTTGCCGCAGCCGGCGCGGATCGTATTGGATCTGTTGGATGGCGTGAAGGCCGCCCCTTCAACAGAGGTATTTCGGATAGATACCAGCATGGTGTCGGCATTGCGGCTGAGCGCGGGCGATAGCAATTTTCGTATCGTCGTGGAGATCGCTGCCGCCAGCGTTCCCGCCTACACCGTAGTTCCCGAAGATGGTGGATTGAAGATAACCGTGGGCACTGGCGATCCCAATATCAACGTCAAGCGCAACGTTGTTCTGGTTCGTGGCGGCCAACGACAAGATGTCCAGCAAAAGAGCACAGGCCCGGGTGCTGACTCTCGGGGGAAAGTGCAGTTACCGGAAGATCGCTCCAACGAGAAGATCTACACTGGACAGAAGATCTCTCTGGATTTCAAGGATGCAGACATCAAGAATGTATTTCGCCTGCTGGCTGAGGTCAGCGGCTTAAATATTGTCGTCACCAACGATGTCAACCGCCGCGTCACGGTGCGTCTTGTGGAAGTGCCATGGGATCAGGCGTTAGACCTACTCATCGCGACCAATGGGCTCGATAAAGAACAGATCGGCAATGTGGTCCGGATTTCGACGGCGGGAACTCTGAAGGCCGAGAAAGATGCTTTGATCGCCGCGAAAAAAGCTAAAGACGACCTAGAACTGATGCAAACGGTCTACTTCACGCTCAACTACGCCAGGGCCAAAGAACTGGAAGCGAAAATCAGACCGCTGATGAGCAAACGGACCGATAACGCGCTGGTCGTTGACGACAGAAGTAACACCGTAATGATCCGGGATATTCAAAGCGCGATCGACGATGTCAGCATATTGGTCGGGAAATTCGATTCGCGAACGCCGCAGGTTCTTATCGAGTCCAATCTTGTCGAGACGACGCCGACGTTCTCAAAATCCCTGGGTATGGAATTAGACGCACTGTTTAACAACAACCGGGTGCTGGGCAGTTCGCGATTTCTGGCACCCGACCCCTTTTCCGGGTCTCCGGCAGGCGCGCTGCCGATTTTACCTATTCCGGCTTCGGGATTTCGATTCGGCTATTTCGCCAATAACGTGCGATCCATCCTCTCGGCAGCCGAAAGCGAGGGCCAAATTAAAATCATTTCGCGGCCCTCAATCGTAACGTTGAATAATGTTCCCTCCACCATCAAAAGCGAGCGAATACTGAGGATCGCTTTGCCGTCATCGACAAACATAGCTAGCGGTAGCGGCGCTGCAGCCGGTACGGCCGTAGCCACCGAACAAGTTCCGGTTGGTATTATCCTGACCGTCATTCCCCAGGTTTCAAGCGACGGATTCGTTTTGATGAATATTAAAGTAAAGTCCAGCTCCACCGCTCCGGCCACGGTTCCCGGTGGAACAGCCGGTGTCATTCCCTTCGACGAGCTCAACCGTGAAGCAGAAGCCAACGTGTTAGTGAGAGACGGTGAAACAATTGTCATCGGTGGGATTCTCAAGGATTCCGATACTACGGCATCGGCCGGGGTTCCCTATTTAAAAGATATTCCGGTCTTGGGATGGCTGTTTAAGAACTCGAGTGTTGATAAGAAATTGGAAGAGCTCATCGTTTTCATCACGCCTAGAATTGCCTCCGCTGGCTCCGAAAACTTACCGAGCGCAGAACAACTTTGGCGCGAACAAATGCAGAAAACCAACAATGCTCCGGTTCCGATGATGCAGCCGGGGAACCCCTAGCCTGCTGTAATTTATTACGCTACGATAGCCCGCATGCTGCGCTATCTGACCGCGGGCGAATCGCATGGACCCTGTCTGACGATGATTATCGACGGGGTGCCGGCGGGCTTTTCGATTCAAATCGAAAAAATCAATCATGATCTTTGGCGCCGTCAGCAGGGTTACGGACGCGGCGGCCGCATGTTGATCGAGAAAGACGAGGCACAAGTTCGTTCGGGCATTCGCTGGGGCGAAACGATCGGCGCGCCAGTGGCGCTGGGCATTGAGAACCGTGATTGGAAAAATTGGACAAAGAAAATGTCCGCGCTTCCGGAAGACCGCGACGACAAAATCGCCGTTACCAAACCGCGTCCCGGACATGCCGACCTCAATGGCGCGCTTAAATACGATCGCTCGGATATTCGCGATATTCTCGAACGAGCGAGCGCCCGCGAGACGGTGGCGCGCACGGCGGTCGGATCTTTCGCCAAACAGCTGCTGGCGCCCTTCGAAATCCGCATCATGGGTTATATACGGTCCATTGGCAATGTCGCGGCCAACCTGAGTCGGCTTTCGTTCAAGGAGATCTACGCCCGCGCGGAAGAGTCGCCGGTTCGAACTGCCGATCCTGAAGCCGAAGAAAAGATGATCGCTTTGATCGAGGAGTGTAAAAAGGAGGGCAATACGCTCGGCGGTATCTTCGAAGTTGTGGTGCTCGGTTTGCCACCGGGGTTGGGTTCCCATACCCAATGGGATCGCAAGCTCGACGGACGATTGGCCCGCGCCTTGATGAGCATCCAGGCCATGAAAGGCGTGGAGATCGGACTCGGTTTTGAAATGGCACGGCGGCGAGGCTCTGAGGTTCACGACGAAATTTTCTTCGATCCGAGTAAGGATGTGAGCGAAGGGACTCCACGCGTCGTGCCGACGGGGTTTTACCGTGGCAGCAATAACTCAGGAGGCACGGAAGGCGGCATGAGCAATGGCGCGCCGTTGGTCGCCAGGGTGGCAATGAAGCCAATTTCGACTTTGATGAGTCCTTTGCAATCGGTGGATCTTCGCTCAAAGCAGCCTGCCGATGCTTCGGTAGAACGCTCGGATGTTTGCGCGGCGCCGGCCGCAGCGGTGGTCGGCGAGTCTGTGGTTGCGTTTGAGATCGCTCGGGCATTTCTGGAAAAATTCGGCGGTGATTCATTGCGCGAGGTTCGGCGTAATTACGAAAATTATCTGGAGCAAATCAAGAATTACTAGGCAGTCGCGCGAAACCTATACTGTCTCCCGCGACACGTTGTAGCGGTATCATAGGCTTATTTTCCTGATCGAAGAAATGCGAGATCCTTCGCTGGCCGCTCCGTATGACAGCCCTCCGGTCAGAAGCCTCTGTGACCGAGGTGAGGCCCCCAGCGTTAGAAGCGGTGCGATGCTAACGCGGCAGCTGCCCTGACGTAACAAACGCTTGGTCCGAAACATTGCAGAAAAATATCGCGCTCATCGGGTTCATGGCGGTTGGCAAGAGTGCGATTGGCCGCACATTGGCAAGAAAGCTGCGCCGCCGCTTCGTCGATCTGGATCGAGTCATTGAAAAAGCCGAAGGCAGCAAGGTGCGAGAGATTTTTGAACGCGAAGGCGAGGCGTATTTTCGCCAGCTGGAAAAGCAGGCGCTAGCGACGGTGCTGGAAGCGAATAACCAGGTCATCGCCACCGGCGGCGGAGTCATTCTCGACGATCAAAATATCCAGATACTCCGAGACAAGGCAGTCCTGATCGGCTTGTCGGCGGAGATGGATGTGTTGCTTGCGAGAGCCGGCGATGGAACGAAAAGGCCACTTTTGCAAGGGAGTAATCGTCGCGAAAAGATCGAGGATCTGCTGCGCCAGCGCGCAGCGCGGTATGCGCAGGCGCATGTGACTATCGACACCAGCAATTTGACCGTGGATCAGGTGGTAAAAAAAATTATCGGCATGCTCGAGGTCAGCAAAAAAACGTCGGATGGAAACTGTAAACGTTAATTTGGGCGAGCGTTCTTACCCGATCTATGTCGGCGCTGGAATCCTCGATAATCTCGGCCAACAGCTTCAGAAATCCGGATTGGCGGGGAAAGTCGCCGTTGTTACTAACCCGACTGTGGCGCAACTGTACCTCGACGCCGTGCATGCCTCCCTTGATGACGTTGGATTCGAAGTCGTACCCATCCTGGTGCCCGATGGGGAGGAACACAAAACCTTCAAATCATTGACAACCATCTACGATCGGCTCATTGCCGAACGCTGCGAGCGAAAATCATCTGTTCTCGCGCTTGGCGGCGGTGTAATTGGAGATCTCGCCGGTTTTGCTGCTGCCACTTATCTTCGTGGCGTGCCCTATGTTCAAGTGCCGACAACGTTGCTCGCGCAGGTGGATTCGAGCGTTGGCGGCAAAACCGGCCTCAACCACGAAAACGGGAAAAATCTGATCGGCGCTTTTTATCAACCGAAGCTTGTCCTCATCGACGTCAAGATGCTCGCCTCGCTGCCCCGTCGAGAGCTCGTTGCGGGGCTCGCCGAGGTGATCAAATATGGCATCATCGAGGAGCCGCTGCTTTTTCGGGAGCTGGAAAAAAACCTGGCAAAGATTATCGCTCTGGATCGCGAGTTGTTGCAGCGAGTCATTGTGACGTCGTGTTCCATTAAGGCACGAATCGTAGAAACGGACGAGCGCGAGGAAAATCAGCGTGCCGTGCTCAACTTTGGGCACACGATTGGACACGCGTTGGAAGCCGCGACGGATTACCGGGAATTTCTGCATGGCGAAGCCGTGGGGATCGGCATGGTTAAAGCCACTATGCTCTCGGTGCAGCACGGTTTTTGTGATCAGCAAACATTTGAGCGCATTCTCAAGATCATCAAACACGCCGGCTTGCCGAGCGAAATTCCTGCCGGGCTCTCGCCGCAGAGTGTGATCAAAGCTATGCAGCTGGACAAAAAGGCAACGGATGGCCGGATCAAGTTTGTCATGTCTGAAGGGATCGGGAAAACACGTTTCCACTGGCTTTCGCCTGGAGAAGTTCTGGCCGCATTAGAGATGTAGCTTGGACAGCGTGGTTCCAACGGAGGAGACTCAATGGCCAACGCGCAGATTCTGCTATTGAATGGCCCCAATCTCAATCTGCTCGGCAAACGACAGCCGGAGATTTATGGAAGCCTGAGTCTTTCAGATATCGAGCAGCAAGTGCGCGCGCTCGCCGATGAGCTTGGCGTCGAAATCGATTTTCGCCAGTCAAACAGCGAGGCCGAACTGATCGACTGGATCCATGATAGTCCCGGCAAATTCGGCGCTCTGGTCATCAACCCGGCCGCTTACACGCATACCAGCCTGGCACTGCGAGATGCCATTTCGGCGGTGGCAATTCCGACAGTGGAGATTCACATTTCCAATATTCACAGACGCGAGCCGTTCCGGAATCATTCCTACATTGCGGAAGTCGCCGTCGGTCAGATCGCCGGCTTCGGCGCGACGAGTTATCTTTTGGGGCTACGCGCCGCGGTCGAGTTACTCCAAAAATAGCGAGCCGACTTCGAATCCTTTTGCTCGCATTTCATCGATCACTCTTTGCCGCTCGTTTTCGATTTGGCCGATGCGCGCTCTTAAATCGCTCAGCTCTCTTTGTTTTTCTGTATAAGCGGGCGGCGCATTGAGGGAAAACTGCGGAGATGCAGCCGCGCTGCCTGTCGGGAGTTTTTGCGCTCTATTTTGTGCATCGCGCAGGCGAGATAACAAGTCCTCTTGCTGGCCTTTGAAGGCTTCCTCGGTGGTAAAGAAACTCGGTTCGGGACCTTGGTTACCTCGTGTGATCAGTGAATAGCGGTCCCGCAGTTCTTTCAACTGTGCAGTCAAGTCTTTTAACCTGTCCTCGTACGCCTTGGCTTCTTCGGCGCGCTTTTTAGCTTGTTGTTGGTCGAGGGAAACCGCGGGCGGCCGTTTAATCTCTGGTTGTGCGCTCGGCGCCGGCGGACGTTCCGCAGCAGTTTCCGGTGGCGGACGATCTAGTGACGCGCGCGGCGCAGCGGCGCTCTCCGAGGTGTCTGGGCGGCGGATCATTTGAACCTGATCCCTGCTAATCGCGATCTCTCCATTGGCACCAGAAAACTTGATCATGCTGCCTTCCTCGCGATAGTTCTGCACCGTCAGTTTCCCGCCATTCTTTAAAACGACGACATACTGTGCGTTCGCGATGCCAAAACTCACGCAGAGCAACCCTGCGATAAGGCTAGCCTTCAACATGTCGACAGATTATACCATGACCACCGCTATTGAGGTATGCACGATAATAGGTAGGTCTTTTATGCCCTGAACAATCATGCTAGCGTCGCCAATGTCGGAGAGGTTGATTTATGGACCTGTTTCGATGTGCTCTCGTTATTGTTTCATTATTCTTTTGCTCCGTTGGTTTGGACTCCATTGCCTCCGCACAACCCAAAGTACAGATCCTTTCGCCGAAAAACGGCACGCAGATCACCCAGGATCAAAAATCAGTTTTAGTCAGCGGTAAGGTCGCGCGCGAAACAGGGCGATCGGCGAATGTCGACATCTTTTTACTTATCGATGTTTCAGGGAGCACTGCCCTTTATGCGGGCGCGGATCTCGGCGATGCCGATCAGCCGCCCCAAAGCACCGGTTTTCCGGTGCCCCAAATCAGCATTGGCGGCATGAATCTCGGCGGACCGCCGCTGCGCAATCCAAGAAATTCTGTTCTTGCCGCAGAGGTCGCGGCTGCACGCCGCCTGCTTCTTCAGCTCAATCCTGAAACGACGCGGGTCGGTATCTTGAGTTTCAGCGACCGCGCGAATTTGCTTCAACCGCTCACGCATGATTTCGAAAGAGTTCGAAAAATCTTGGCCGACGTGCTGCGGGCGGGTTCTTACGGCGGTACCAATATGGTTGAAGCGATACGGTTGGGCATCAGCGAGTTGATGGGATTCGGCACCAGCGAAAGGCGGACGGACGCCATCAAAGTGCAATTCCTTCTCACCGATGGGTTCCCGACTCTGCCGATCGGTGAAAGCAAGAGAATGACACCGGAAGATGTCGCGCTGACGATCAATGCGGCACGGTTGGCCGGCAAAGCGGGAATCAAGGTGCACGTCTTCGCTCTTGGCGAAGAAGCGCTCTCTTATCCGCGCGCCGCAATCGGTATCGCGAAAGAAAGCGGCGGCACGTATACGCCGGTGATGCGGCCGGCGGATGCGCTGGCAGCGCTCGAAAACATCTCGGTGGTTGGTGTCGATTACGTGCAGGTCGTCAATCAGACGATTGGGCAGAAGGCGACGCAATTACGATTGGGGGCCGATGGGTTTTTTTCCTCCGCAGTGCCGGTGACGGAAGGGAAAAATCAAATCGATGTTTTGGCGCGGGCGAGTGACGGGGGCAATACTCGTGAATCGATCACGGTCTATTACCAGCCCGGCACGCAAAAGTCCTTGGAATTGGAAGTCTTCTTAGAAAAGGAAAAGAATCTGCAACTCGAAGTTAATCGCCTCGGCAAAAGTCCGGCAGAAATCCAGCGGGAAGTCGAGCGCAACCGTGAAGACAGCCTTAGCAAGCCGCAGCAGCTCCCGCCGCCGACGGACGGACCGGCGCGATGAGTTTGAGTAATCTCTGCGCCTGGGCTAGCGAGTTTTCCTTTCCGCTTCAGCCGCGATGGCGATCTCGGAAGCGCCGGCGCGTTTGATGATCGACATCACCTTCACGGTGTCGCCCAGCAGCACGTCCTTGTCTCCACGAAGAATCACGGTTTTGTCAGCGCGAGTGGTGAGCGCATCCTGAAGGACTTTTTCCAGATTCTCTTCTTTGACTATTTTCTGGTCGACGAAAATTTCGTGTTTCGGCGTGATCGTCACGGTTGTGCCGCGAGATTCTGATTGAGTCGCAACCGCTTTCGGCAGATTCACTTTCCCGCCGGACTCGATCATCGCCGAACTGGTGATCATGAAAATGATCAGCAGCACGAGAAAAATATCAGTCAATGGAGTGATATTGATCTCGGCGACGATCTCGGAACTGTCTTCGCTTCCGCCTATTTGTGTAATAGCCATGCAATCCTCACGCGCTCATGAGCTGGACAACTTTGGCGGCTTGAATGCGAAAGAGGCCCGTGAGCATGGCGATCCGGGTTTGAAAGTAGTTGTAAAAAATAACCGCGATAATCGCGACCCCGAGACCCAATGCCGTAGCCACCAAGGCTTCGGATATCCCTGCAGCCACAACGGCAAACCCACCGGTCCCGGCGATCGCCATACTTTCGAAGGATTTGATGATGCCAACCACGGTGCCGAGCAGACCGATGAATGGCGCGCTGCTGGCCACGGTGCCAAGGATCCACAGATTTTTCTTCAATTTCTGAGTTTCTTCGAAGAGCGCTTCGGTGACGATGCTGTTGGCGGCTTCCATACGCGAGCTGCTTTCGCGTTCCAGGATGTTCAAAAAAATTCTCGCGACGGGCCAATTTGAGTTTTGCTTACAGATGGCAATCGCCAAATCGCGCTGCCCTTTCTTGACGGGTTCGAGAATGGATTCAGTGACTCGAAGTGTAATCGCACTAAGATTTCTGAGCGACCAGAGGCGCTCAAATACGACGGTCAAGCTAATGATCGACAGGAGAATCAACGGGTAAGTCGCTATGGCGCCTTTGTGAATAATATCGATGAGATCGAGACCTTGCGGCTGCATGAAATTTCCTTCCGGTGATCGGATGATGATTACCTTATCGCAAAATTATTGCAACGAACCCGGGGGGAATTCGGACTGTCTGCCGGATAGCTAGCCGCGCACGCCGATGCTGACGGTAAACTGCATGCGCAGAGGGGTGTTGGCGAGATCTTTTAATGTCTCGGGGATGGGCGGGAATGGTGCTGCGCGCTTCATCGCCTCGACTGCGCTGGCATTCAGTCGCGCGTCGGTGGATTCCAGCACCTCCGAGCGCATCAGTCTGCCCGCTTTGTCGAGCGTGAATAAGATAGCGACTTTTTGCACGCCATTGACACCGTCAGGATACTTCCACACGGACTCCACTCGTTTCTTGAGCTGGCTCAGATATTGATTGTAATCGGCGCTCGACAAACCCTTCAGTCCGGTCGTGCTGCCGCCGCCATTGCCAGTTCCTGTTCCCCCGCCGGTTACGCCTGTTCCCGCACTACTGCCGCCCGGGACGCCGTACGGGCCTAAGCCCGTCCCTGTTCCCTTGAGGGCGCCGGGAATCTGCGCGCCATCTTTGAGGGCCTTGATCCCGGGGCCTTCTCCCGTACCTTTGAGCGCTGCCAGGGATTGCTGCTGATGAAGGTCGGGATCAGCAGCATTGCCGGGAAGATTTGTCGGACTTTCCTTGGTCGGCAACCGCACCAATGAATCCGGTGACGTTTCTTTCACGTTAACTGATTCAGCGCGCGAGTCTGAAGCCAAGACTTTTGGGGCGGGCAAAGGCGCTGGCTTGGGAGGTGGTGCGGTTTCAGTAGGAGTATTGTTTGGAATCGAGGTTTCGACGGAGCCTTGATCCAATTTGCCGGTTCGTTGGATGGGTGGTGTCGGTGTCCCCAATTTCGGCATTGTGCGCGGGCCGCCCGGACCGCGGGCTGGACCGATACTCTTGTTCGGCGATGTCCCTTCTCTGGGTTCCAGTAGCTGAACGGAAATCGGCGCCTGTTCGGGTTTCGCGATCGGCAACATCGCTGCACGCAACGCGAGCAACGCCAGCATCGAGTGAAACAACACCGACGGGATGAGAAAAGGACTGCGAAACGGCGAAAGAACGCTAAAGTCTTCCCAATCAGCGTTGATCTGCTGCATTTTCATTTCCGGGAATAGAAATTTTCGTCAATTCGGTTACCGTTGCGGGAAGCTCTTCTTTCTTTGAGAGGAGTTCGAGACCGACGGCACTGACGTCGCGCCGAACGAGGCGACCATTTTCATAATATGCCCATAAATCTGCGATGCCATCACCATTGAGATCGCGCTCTTCTTTGAGGACGATCTCGCCATCTTGGCTGGTATCATAATAAATCCATAGATCGGGCCGGCCGCCGCCATTGGTGTCTTTCTCGAGCTTGGCGAGTCGGCCATTCTGATAGATGGCGCGATAGGTAATACTTCCCAAGCCGGCCTCGTCACGCTCTTCGCGAACGATTTTGTCGTTATCGTAGAAGTACACCGTATCGGGTCTGCCGAGTTGTTTGGTATCGACCTCACGACGAACCATCTTACCGTCTTTGAAATAGCTCCAGGTATCAACGCGGCCATCGCTTTTTGTCGATTCTTCTTGACGAATAATTTCACCGGGCTTCTGGGGATTGTAATAAATCCATAAATCTGCGACGCCATCGCCGTTCAAGTCGCGCACTTCAACATTCTTGAATGGACTCGGCGGCGTCTGGGCTACGGCCGGTTTGCCCAGGGATGCAATGGCAGTGTTCTCGCCGGGAAGTTGCTTGGTCGGAGACGGTTGTGCAGTGTCTTGTGACTGAGCCGTAGTGTTTGAAACCGGTTGCCCGCCCGGTGCGGTGCCGGTGCTGCTATCACCAGCTTGGGAAATTTGATTTTCCAAGCCGCGCTGGCGCGCCAATTCTTGCTCAATGGCAGCTTCGAGCTTTTGATCTTTTTTCTGCTCTGTATCGATCTGATTGTTAATCTGGCCGTAGTGCGAGTCGGCAGTGATCAACCCGGCGATCAGACCAATGATCAAACCGCCGCCCGCCCCATAGGGTCCACCGAGGGAGCCGCCCATCGCGACGCCTTCCATCGCCTTGTCCCAGGCGTGCTGCCAGCGCTGCGAGCCGGTGATGTCGGGATTTTGCGGCGCTGCCGGAGAGGCGGTGGGAGCACTGGCAGCGTTGGCAGGATTTTGGCCAGACGACCCGGGTGGAGATTGCCCGGCCATCGGACCGCAAGCGTAGAGCGCGACAACCGGCGCTAGCAGCAATACACTGAATCGCGCTCTCATAGATACAGCCTTAAAAAACGGATGTTACTGTATTTGGCGCTCCAAAACCAATCCGGAAACGGGATTGCTCGCGGGGCTCTGTATCGCAGTTGCGGCATCGAGAGCGCTCTTAAGCTCTTCGTCGACTGTCGTGAATGGCTTCGAAACCCGTGGCGGCTCGAGATTATCCAACGTCTCTTGCCCAATGATCTGACCGCCTTTGAAAATGTAGCGAGCGGTAATCTTTCCCTGATAAGTTTGGTCTTCGAGCTGCTCAATCCGCTCGCCGTTTTGAAAATTTACCCAAACATCAACGCGACGATCACCATTGGTATCTGCCTCTTGGGCAACAATCTGCCCTTTATCGTAAATGGTTCTAAAATCAAGGACGCCCGTACTTTTTGTGTCCCGCTCTTCGCGCACGAGTTGATTATCTTCAAAGTAGTAAACCGTATCCCATTTGCCGGTGCCTTTGGTGTCACGCAGCCGCTTTGTCACTCGCCCACCGGAAAAAAATTCGACCATATCCATACGGCCGCGGTGCGCGGTGTCCTCCTCTCGGCGGATGACCTCGTCACCGCGAAAGTAGACGACTCGGCTAACCTTGCCGTCCCCGTGGAGATCCTCCTCCTGTTTGATCAAGCGGCCATTCTGATAATAACCCCAAAGGTCGATTTTGCCGGTCTGTTTGCGATCGAGCTCTTTACGCACCAATTGGCCGTTCTCAAAATAAGAAAAAGTATCGGGCTTGCCGTCTCCATTGGCGTTTTCTTCAATCCGAACGATCTTGCCATCTTTGTAAAAAACGCGCCGCTGTCGAGCGCTTCCATTACTGCTCGATTCATCGCTTCGCACCGGTTGCCCATTCTCGTAATAGACCCACAAGGTTGGTTGGCCGGCATGGTTTGTATCTTGACCCTTGCGCTCCACTTCGCCTTTGCTGTTGAGATAAATCCAAGTGTCGATCTGCCCGTCATTTTTGCTGGCGATTTCCTGACGGACCGGTCTTCCTGATTCGTAGTAGACGGTCGTATCGGGTTTGCCGTCAAAATTGACGTCCTGCTCGATGCGTCGGATTTGTCCATTGGAATCATAATAGATCCAGCGATCCATTTTGCCATCGCGATTGGTATCCTGCTCTTGACGTGTCACGCTGCCGCGCTCGTCATAGTAGAAACTTGCGACCGGCTGTTGTGAATAGCCGGGTGCCACTGCCGCGAGCAGCAGTAGCGTGGTCAAACAGCAAATGCCAGATGGAAAGTCGGATGTCATCGCTCATCCTGGAGAGCAGAGCGCGTGATCCGAGCTTACGAATTCCGTCGATTTTTGGAGTCGTCGTGCAGAGCTTGTGGAGGATCGGCCGGAGTATTCTCGGCATCGTTAATCGCTTTCTTAAATCCACGGATTGCTTCGCCGAGTGACTTGCCGAGCTCAGGAAGTTTGCTTGGGCCGAAGACCAAGAGGGCCACGATAAATATTACGATCAGTTCTGGAGCGCCAAGACTGCCGAACATAGTTACCTCCGGCGGCAGAAATCACGCTACGATACGGGATACGGGTTGTCAATCTAGGTATTCCGATCGCACGAGCAGGTCGCTTTCGCGGTCGGACGTTCTCGGCAATGATGCGGTATGCCTTGCAAATCAACGGTTCTCAGGTAAACCTGCTCGCTAACTCCTGTGAGCTTGTCCATTGTCACGCGCTGAAACGATCTCCGATTCTCCTGAAGCCCGCTCCTCCGCCGACCTTCTAAATGATTGGCTGCCATGGCTACTGACCGCGGCGGTTGCTTTCGTCCTGCTCTATAAGCTCGGGAGCATAGCACTTTTCGAGCCCGACGAAGGTCGCAACGCCGAAAAGGCTCGGGAAGTTCTCTTACTGAACGATTGGATTACGCCGCATGAGAATTTTTACCCGGTTCTGGACAAACCCATTTTCTTTTATTGGCTGATCGCGCTTTTCTATCAACTCTTCGGCGTCTCGGAATGGACGGCCCGTCTTCCATCGCTGTTATCTGCCCTTGGGTGTGTCTTCTTGATCTACCGTTTTTCTCGAGCCTATTGGGGAGGTTGGGTGGCGTTATGGAGCGCCCTGATTCTTGTGACAAGCGTTGAATTTTTTATTCTCGCCCGGACTGTGATCTTCGATATGCCGCTTACTTTCTGTGAAACTGTCGCGCTGTTGGCATTCTATGAAGCGAAGCAGAGCGAGAATCGTCGCCGGCGCGCGGCTCTTTGTCTGGCGATGTATCTAGCTCTTGGCGCGGGAACTCTCATCAAAGGCTTGGTCGCGCTTGTCATTCCTGGAACCGTGTTCTTCCTTTTTATTTTGCTCCGTCGACGGTGGCAGATCTTACGCCGAATTTATCTAATTCCTGGCGCTGGCGTTTTTCTTGCGGTCGTTCTCCCCTGGTATCTTCAGGCCGAAGCGCGAAACCCCGGATACCTGAATTATTATCTGTGGGCGGAGCATTTCGGCCGCTATACGACTGCCAGCTTCGATCGCTCGGAGCCCTGGTATTACTTCATTGGTGTTGCCCTGGTCGGTTTTTTCCCGTGGACCCTTGTTCTTCCTTGGATCATCAAAAATCTGTGGCGCAGAAGTTGGGATGACAAAACAGTCTATCTTGTCCTTTGGGTATCCGTGCCGCTGTTGTTTTTTTCCGCTTCCCATTCGAAGTTGCCGCACTATATTCTGCCAATCTTTCCGGCACTTTCCATATTAGCCGGCGCAACAATAGTCGGGTTGTATGAGCAGTCCGGATCCAAGTTGCGCTGGGTGATGATATCGATTTGGGTCGTGCAAAGCCTGAACGCGCTTTATCTGCTGCTCGGAGCATTTTATCCAACGATTTTGGCGCATCAGATTCAGCGGTTTTCGGACATGGCCTTTCTCCTTTGGCTCTATGCGACAGTCTCACTGGTGATTCTGGGTTATATGGCGAGCAGATGGATTACTCACGATCGAGTGCGGCAAGGCCCCATCTACCTCGCCCAGGTTGTCGGCTTGAGCGTGTTTTTTATGTTGCTTACAGAAGTGATGATCTCGGCAGCCCCGGATCGCTCCGCGAAACAAACCGCGATGGCAGTGTTGTCCCACCTGCGAAGCGGGGAACAAGTAGCATTGTTCGAGACGTATATGTCGGGATTGCCTTTTTATCTCCGCGCCGAGCGACCGGTTTGGCTGATCACACACGAAAGCAAAAAGCGCACGTTTTTAGGAAATTATTACACTATTGGCAAACGGCACGATCCCGTAACCCCATGGGGCAAAGCGATTTTCAATTTGGACGATTTTGCTAAGCAGTGGAAGACTCGAAGGCAGCCATTTCTGGTCATCCTGAAAGATAAGAACTTAAACCAATTGGCCGAGACAATTGGCGAAACACCGAAGCCCCTTGTGCGGGTTGACGAATACGTATTGGTGTCCAATCGTTGAGGTGCTGTAGAACGAGGTCGGCATGAATGCACTATTGATTGCGATCCTTTTAGGAATGGTTGAGGGGATTACCGAATTTCTGCCGGTTTCTTCCACAGGACACTTGATTATTTCGGGGCATCTGCTCGGATTTGTCGGTGACCCAGCGGCGAGCTTTGAGGTGATCATTCAGCTCGGCGCCATTCTCTCCGTGGTGCTGCTCTATTGGCGCCGATTTGTCGGATTGATCCCCCATCCCATAAGCGGCTTTCAGGCCTCGAACCTGCAAGGCTGGTCAGGTATTTGGCGCATTGCGCTTGCGACGTTTCCTGCGTTGCTTGTCGGCTATGGAGCGCGCCACATAATCAAAGAGCGACTGTTCAATCCAACGACTGTTACGTTAGCTCTAGCTGTCGGCGGCATCGCAATTCTCCTCGTGGAGCGTTATGCCGCAAAGCGAAAGGCCAACAGTCTCGAAAGACTCACGCTTGCGCAAGCCTTAGGCGTCGGTCTTTTCCAGGTTCTCGCCCTTTGGCCCGGTACATCGCGCGCCGCAGCGACCATTGTCGGTGGGATGCTGCTCGGGTTAGATCGAAAAAGCGCCGCGGAATTCTCGTTCTTGATTGCTGTGCCGGTGATGGTGGCAGCGAGTGGTTACGAGCTGCTCAAGATGCGCCATGAAATGGCGCCAGAAAATTTTTTGCAGCTCGGCGTCGGTTTTGTGATTTCTTTTATCGTCGCGCTCATCACCGTGAAAGTTTTTGTGAATTTTCTTCAGCGCGGCAAACTCACACCTTTCGCATGGTACCGCATTCTCGTCGCGCCGATTTTTTATTTTTTGACACGCGGCTTGAAGTTTTGAAGGGAACCGTTCCGAGCGAACCTATCGATGGTCGTGGCGCTGCTTGATCCAGGCGAAGATCTGGTTTCGGTACAGGTAAGCGAGACCTAAAGCGGCGAACGACACGAAAGCAAAGATTACGAACGTGTGGTATTCCTCGTTCCGAATAGTTGCGCCCTGCATGGTGAGCAGATATGTACCCGGGATCCGTCCAATCACCGCGACGATTAAAAAGGTGCTGAGTTTCATTCGACTGAGTCCAAGGACGTAACACAGGTAGTCCTTCGGGAACCCAGGAAAAAGAAAAAGCACGAAGCAGATGAACGTGCCAGTTCTGGTGGTCAGAAAGTTGAATCTTTCCAGAACTTCCCGCTTGACGAACCGTTCGACGAACGGGCGACCGAGAATGCTTGCCAATTCGAAGGCGACCCACGAGCCCAAGGATAATCCCACAGTCGACAGCAGAAACCCGACGGTTTCACCATATACATACCCGCCGGCGACGCCGGTGAGCTCGCCCGGAAAGGGCGCTGCCACGACCTGGAGAACCTGCAACAGCACAAAAACGGCAGGAGAATACGGCCCTAGACTCTGCAGAAACTTGCTGAGCTTATCCCGATTAGAGTAGATCCCTTCAAAATCGTCAAAATCTTCGCCCGGCGGAGCGAAGGCGCTGAACGGCCGAGGAATGTAACGACTGAAAAAAAAGAGCAGCACCACCAACGCGACGAAGATCACGGCTCGGACTACGAGTTGGCGACGCTGGCTGGTCATCCAGATCTTATAACAATAAAAAAATTACAAGACGAGGGAGTAACGGACTAAACCGGCGGTGTCGGCAGGATGATCCTGAATACGGCTTTTCAATCGCACAAAAAAAGTGGCGCCGGAATCACCGGCGCCACTTTTACTCAAAAACGGAGTGATGACGAATTATTCCGCGCCCACTTTCGGACGCCATTTATCGAACCGAGCTTCATAACGATCGATGAGATCGGTCAGTACCATACCGCTGATCGCGAAGATCAAAACACCGACAAATACTTTATCCGTCTGAAAAGTGGCGCCGGCAACCGTAATCATAAAACCGATGCCCGCCGTAGCCGCATATAGTTCACCGACCATAACACCGATCAGGGCGCGGCCGACGGCAAGACGCAAACCGGTCAATATAAACGGAACCGTAGAGGGAAGGACGACAGACTTGAAGATCTGCCATTCGGAAGCGCCGAAACTGCGCGCCGCCGTGAGAAGGTTCGCGGGTGTGGTTTTGACGCCATCGCGGGTATTGATCAAAAGCGGGAAGACGGCGCCAAGAAAAATGATTCCGACTTTCGACAGGATGCCGATACCGAGCCAGATAATAACCAAGGGAAGTAAGGCAACCCGGGGCGTGGCGTTCATCGCGTTCACGAACGGGTCACAGACGTAGGCGAATTTTTTATACCAGCCGATGGCGATGCCGAAGGGAATGGCGACGACAATGGAAAGAACATATCCCCAGACGAACTCGATGCCGCTAATATAAAGATCGTTCCAGATCTCTCCCGAAGCGAACATTTGCCAGGCGGCTTTGACAATCAGTGAGGGCGCGCTCATGAACATCGGGTTGATCAGCTGGAAGGTATTGCCGCACAGTTCCCAAATCGCCAAGAATATAAATACAGAGACTCCGCCGAGAATCTTCCGCTCTTGATTAAGATAGAACTTGTACGCGGCGGATGCTTCCGCGACTCGGATATCTAATAATTCTTCTTGAGCAACTTGAGCCATAAATGACCCTCCCTGTGAACCGGTTAGAAGATTGTTAAACTTGCCAGCCTGCGAACCACTACCAAAAGGCTACAGGGTTGTCAAATCATTTCAAGTACCCGTTTCAAGAAAGTTTTTCCTCGCAATGCGATATTTCCCTTGCAGGCTATTTGGCGGTCTAAACTTGACAATCGTTCATGTATTAACTATTTTTGTTTGCAACAATCTCTCCAGTACTAGGAGATCTCATGAACCTCCTGTTTGTGACACCCCCGATGGGCAATTGGGCACCGTGGGGAGACCGACATTTGGCCGTGAACCCATTACACGCGCAAGTCGCGGCCTTCATTCGCGAGAAAGAAGCCGCGGATGTGGCGGTCCTCGATTGCCGAGCGCTCGGTCTCGACGACGAGCAAATGATCGACGCCATCGAACAGCGCCGGCCAGACGTCGTTTTTTTCGGGGCCATGATTGCGGCGGCTGGCGGAGCAGCGCAGCTCAACCGCTTTCACGCGGCAATGAAGTTGATCAAACGACACCGGCCGGAAACGATAACCGTGGGCGGCGGCTTGATGTACACGGCGGTGCCGCAGAAAATCATGGCCGAGAACCCGCAACTCGACTTCGCTATCGTTGGAGTGTTTGGAGATAACGAGTATCCGCTCTGGGAACTCCTCGAAGAGCTCAAGAAAACGGCGCCGAATCTTGCCGGCATCCGGGGCCTGGCTTGGCGCAAACGGGACGAGATCGTGCTCAATCCGGCGCGGCCAGTGATCAGCAATCTGGACGAGCTGCCGATGCCCGCCTACGATCTTTTTCCAATGGACAGGTATTATGGGTATTCGGTGATTCCCAACTATAACGAGGCGGTGACCTCGCGGGGTTGCGAAGGCGCTTGCCATTTTTGTTATGAATGGTGGCTCGTCGATCCACGCAGTCCGCGCGATTTCAGCTCCCATCGGACGCGCGGCGGTCGCGCGGTAGCGGACGAGATGGAGCTGCTTAACAAAAAGTACGGTGTCAAAGCCTTGACCTTCATGGATGATGACTTTAACTCCGACCGTCAAAAAATGGTGGATTTGGTTGAAGCGCTGGAAGAAAAACAGCTCGACGTCAGCTGGTTCTGCCTGAGCCGGGCGCAGAATCTGATCCGCGATGCCGACCTCATCCAGCGATTGCGCAAAGTCGGGCTCTATCAGGTTCTGATCGGGATCGACGGCGGCACCGACGAGGAAATCGCCGAAGCGCGCAAAGGTAACATGAAAGTGGGCGTCAAAGAGCTCCGAGACCTGATCCAATTTCTGCGCAAAAACGATATTTCAACCATCTCGACTTATCTAAACGGCTTCTGGGAGGATGATGAAGCGAAGGTTCGCCAGCGCGCCAAGGCCGTGGACGAGATCGATCCGGACATCGTGATGATTCAACTGCTCAACCCGATCCCCGGCTCGCCGATTTACAAGAAGGCGGTCAAGGAAAGTCTGATCGAAATCGACAATCTGAGCCTTTATGATCTCGAACACTGTGTGATGCCGACTAAGTATCTGGGCCGCCAACAACTCGGCGAACTCACGGGCTGGGCTTTCCAATCCTTTTATAGCAAGCCCGGTCGGATCGACCGAATTTTGAACGGTTATAGTTCGCCCTACGTGAAGATGAAATTTCTCTCGTTCAAAAACAACGCCGCGAAATACGAGAAAGGCGCGTCGGAGGACGCCGTCGCAATCTAAGCCAACCGTGCCTGTGGCGGATCGTTCGAACAACGAAGCACTGAGCGGGAAGGTCGCTCTGGTGACCGGTGCAAGCCGGGGCATTGGCGCGGCGGTAGCGATTCGCCTTGCGCAACGTGGCGCCGCCGTCGTGGTGAATTATCATCAAAACCAAGCCGCGGCCGAGAAAGTTCTCGATGAGGTGAAAGCGCGCGGTGCACGCGGCGTTATTTCGCAAGCCGATGTGACCCGAGGCGAAGAAATCGAACGGATGGTGCAGGGTGCAGAGCGCGACCTTGGCGCCATCGATATTTTAGTCAACAACGCTTACTTTTCGTTCCAGGTGGGAGCGCTTCACGAGCTTGCGTGGGGCGATTTTCACCGCGCGGTGGAGCACGAGCTCTCGGCTTTTTTTCACTGTGTCAGTGCGTGCTTGCCGAAAATGAGAGAAAAACAAGCGGGACGGATCATTGTGGTTAGCTCGCGGCTGGCGCAACAGCCCCTGCCCAGAATGGGAGCTTACGCCGCCGCAAAATCTGCGCTCGAATCAATGGCGGACACGATGGCTATCGAGTTGGGGCCACTTGGAATAACGGTGAATGTAGTCACGCCCGCATTCACCTTAACGGATGCCTCCCTGATTATGCCTGAGGCGTATAGAGAGCGGGTCAAAGAAACGCGACCACTGAAAAAACATCTCTATCCGGAAGATGTCGCGGGTGCGGTTGCTTTTCTCGCGGGCGAGGAAGCCGCGATGCTCACCGGCAGCCATATTTTGGTTACCGGCGGCAGTCATCTGCAGCTTTAAAAAATTAGGATCACCGTTCAACAGGTCATCCTTCGCCCTGACCCTTAGCCATTTGGCTATTTCCAATCCTATGCTGTCGCTCGACGAGATTATTGCCGGCTTAAGCGAGATTGTCGGTCCGCGGCGCATCTCGACCAATCCGATCGACAAAATCAACTACCAGCACACCCTCGCCTACGGCGCATACCGTGCGCTACCCGATGTCATCGTTCGTATCGAATCCGACAGCGCTGGCCAGCATAAGGTTGCTGAGATTCTCCGTTTCGCAAACCAGCACAAGATTCCGATCGTCGCGAAGGGCGGCGTCGGCATGGGCATCAGCTCGCCCTTAAAAGGCGGGCTACTCCTCGACATGCTCGGCATGGACAAAATTTTGGAAGTGAACCCAACCCTGCAGTATGTCATCGCCGAGGGCGGCGCGAGTGTTTATGCGATTCATGGTGCGCTCAGAAAACATGGCCTGATGCTGCCGAATTTTGGAACTTACGGACCAGCGGTGGTGATCGGCGCGATGATCAATAAGGGCGGGATCGGCTACGGCATGACCCGCTACGGCTGGATCGCCGACATGGTGCTCGGCCTGGAAGTGATTCTCGCCAACGGTGAAATCATTCGGCTCGGGGCGCTCGCCAATCAGGGGACTCCTTTTGGACCTTTTCAAAAATGGATTCATCTGCCGGATCTCCTCGGCCTTTTCACCCTCGCCGCCGGCTCCATGGGCATCATCAGCAAAGTCTGCCTCCGTGCCATCGAAGGCAAGCGCGAGTGGCTACACGATTACTGCTATTCGTTTCGCCGCGATCAGCTGAAAAACGCTCAGGATGCGCTGATGCAACTCGTGAAGAGCGAAATTATTTACGATATCCATTTTACCGATCGCTGGCAGTACCATTGGCCGATGGAAGAGGGGCTTTACGACAAACGTAAAGTTCCCGATGACGGCTGGTTTTTTTTAAAGACCATGCTGATGGCGCGCGCCGGCGATGAACTGCAATACAAAGAAAAATGGATGCGGCAAATTTATCGTGATGCCGGCGCAATCGATGTCCCCGAGATCGCCGAAAAGGGAATGGGCGCCCAAGCGCAGGAGCATGGGCTACACGGCTGGCCGGATTGGCATGTGATGGGTCCGGACGGCTGGTGCAGCTCGGTCGTGCGCCACACCGGAATGTTCGCGGTCACTTCCAAGATGTACCCGCTGACATTTCTCCAGGAGATGTACGATCTCGACGAGGCCGCCAAGCGTGAGTGCGGGCTTTGGGACGCGGAGCATTCACCCCAGCACGATAGCTACGTGACACGTGATTTTGCCATCAAAGAGGAGTATTTCGTGTTCTACAACCCCTACGATGACGACGATGTCGCAAAACTGCGGAAGTGGATGGGGATGGTGCAACAATTCAGCAATGAGCGGGGCGTGGTCTGGACCGCGCCGACCTTGAGCACGAAGGGGCCGCTCCCATATGGCAGGCTGGGCAATCTGTACGACGTCATCAAAGAAATCAAGCAACTGGTGGATCCCAACAACATATTAAACCCCGGTGCGATCTATTAAGCGTTGCTGTTCAACATTCAAGGTTAACAAAGAGACGTCGGCGCGCCCAACTTGAGCGCCGACGTGAGGAGAAAATATGGGACTTGGAAGACAGGATTTTTCCGGTAAGCGAGTCGCGCCACAGGAAGCCGACGCGATCATCGCCGATTTGAAAAAATATCTGGCCGAGATTGCCGATCGCTGGCTCATCAAGGGTCGATTTCACAACGACATGGCGAATGGCAGCTTGCCGATGGAAGCGATCAAAATATTTTGGCAGAACTGGTATGGCTTCGTTGCCGAAATCAACAATTTTCACGGTGTCGCCTACCAGCGCCACCTGCCATTTTTCAAGCGCCACCCCGAGCTGCAAAAGCATTTTGCCAACCACGTCGCGGACGAGATGATTCATCCGAAGCCGCCCGGCCACATTCAGATCGTCCTCGAGCAGGGCCGTAATTTTGGACTCACAAACGACGAAATGATCGACTACGAGATGCTGCCGGAGTGCCGCGCCTTTCTCGAGTATTACCGCGGTGTGCTTTACGAAGGCACCATGGTCGAATGGTGGGCGTCGTTTTGCGTCGAGGAAGCAGTCGGTCACTGGGCCAAGTTCTTCGGCGGCGCGCTACGGAAAAACTACAAAATCCCGGAGGAAAAGATCGTCTACTTTCGTATGCACGCGAAAGCTGATCTCGAGGAGCACGACGGCGTCATGGCCCATGCGGATCTCGATTGGACGGTGCTCAAGAAGATGCTCGAAGAAGGAAAGGCGGAGACGCGACCGGGATTCAATCTCGAATACTGCTTGCGCACCGGCACCGCGTACTTCGCGTGGTTTTTCGAGGGAGTATACCAGTACGTGAAAAAAGAAGGATTTTACAAAGTATAAACAAACACATTTGAAATTTTGCATCACTATGAAGAATCCCCCTCTTCCCCCTTTGGCAAAGCGGGATACGGGGGATTTTGTTTGCGCGTCCAGGTAAGAATTTCGAGCGTCGTTTGTGAATAACCAGGAGGCAAAAATCTGCAGCCATGGCCGATGAAACCCGTATCCAAGAGCTTTCGCCGCGGCCGCTGATGCGGATCCTCGGGGATTTCGCCAATAGCCAGATCCTCGACGCTTCCATCGAATATGATTTTTTCACCCTGATTCATGACGGCAGTCATTCGGCTGACGAAATTGCGCGGTTGGCGGGCACCGATGCGCGCGCGACGCGCATTGTCCTCGATAGCTTGCCGGCATTGGGGTTAGTGCAAAAACGTGACGGCGGATATTTTCTCACGCCCATGGCGGATGCCTTTCTGGTTAGAGGCAAGCCGTCCTACGTCGGCGATTTTCGCCACGTCGCGCTGGCGCTCTGGGACGGCATGGCCCATCTCAAGGAGTCACTCAAAACCGGCAAGCCGCTTAGCCGCATGGACACCGGCGCAGAGCTAAAAGTCTGGGAAAAACTCGTGCTCGGCATCATCGTGATCGCCGAGCCGGCCGCCAAGGCTCTCTGTGACCTTCTAAAGATTGGCAGTGAAAGAACAGGACTCAAGGTTCTCGACATCGCCGGCGGCTCGAGCATCTTCGGTATGGCGATTTTAACTCGCGATTCGACTGCTGAAGTAACGCAGCTCGACTGGCCGAACGTGAACGCGGTGGCGAAGAAAGTTAATCAAGCGCGCGGCCTCGAAGGCAAGATCCGCTTTATTGACGGGGAACACCACACGGCGCCCATTGAAACGGATTATTATGATTTAGTGGTTGCGAGCAACTTTTGCCGCTTCGAATCGCCGCTGGGGAATCAAAAACTCTTCGCCAAATCCTACTCGGCGCTTAAACCCGGCGGAATCTTTGTGGTTAATGACTTCGTCCCCAATGAAGAGCGCACCGAGCCAACTTTTGCTTTGCGCTTTTCGGTCTATACTTTGACCCACACGCCGGAAGGCGAGTGTTGGACGCTATCCCAATATTCCGATTGGTTGACAAAAGCGGGCTTCAGGTCGATCGACTCCTATGGAGAGATTCCGAAGACGCTGCCGGGAACGACATTGATCATTGCTCGCAAAAGCTAATACAGGCGAAAATTTTAACCATGAAGACACGAAGATCACGAAGAGACGAATCCCTCTGTTTCCAACTTCGCGGTCTCTGTGCCTTCGTGGTTAAAATTTTGATTAGAGGAGTTTTTTGCCGCCGCTTTCCCAACGACTCAAGCCGCGGCCATGCTCCGTGCGATTGGCGATAATCCGGCGCCACTTTTCAGCGTCCGACAGCAATTCCTCCGGCTGATTCGACGCGTGGGCGGTAATTTGCAGGCGATTGTTGTCGAGATCAAAAAAATAGATGCTGCGTTCGCCTTGCGGGCGTAGGCCATCCTCAGCTCGTTTATCGCCTTGGGTTTTGCCGCCATAACGCTCGACCAGAGCCGCCATCGACTCGAAGTCTTCCTGGGGAACGTTCAGCGCCATATGACAACCGCGGCCGTGTTTTTTACTGCGCTGCGATAGTCTCTCCACTTCTATTAGACCGATCATCTGTCCACTCTGCGTGGCCAGCATTGTCTCGGAGCCGCAAATCCTCGGTACGCCGCTACCGAGGGCTTCGGAATAAAAGGTCAGGGATTTTTTTCGGTTGATTGTTTCAAAAACCGTGTGGCTGATGCATTCGCGCAGCGGCTCGATCCGGCGCACGCACGCTTCCAAATGGTTGCCGTCCGGATCGTCAAAATAGAGCGAGCGGACCAGAGGTGCGCCAACTGAATGATCGACGGGAACCATTTGGAAGCGTGC